>JACCED010470046.1_pt1 | contig 39110 bp, 38 predicted proteins | sample 7455021 | NCBI WGS metagenome assembly JACCED01 (sample SAMN15323456, study PRJNA562643) | freshwater metagenome | isolation source: river surface water | place: USA:Blue River Watershed | collected 2017-08-19
ACAATGATGCACGTCTTGACTTCATTGTCAACGTTATTTCCAGAGTACCAAGGAATTCTTTGGTTCTTTTTCACCGAATCGAGCATGGTAAAAGGTTATACGATGCATTACGCCAAAGAAGTCAAAAGAAGGTTTTCTATGTTGACGGTGGAACAGATTCAGACATTAGAGAAGAGTATAAAAAGAAGATGGAGCACGGGGACGAAGTTGTCATTGTCGCATCTTATGGAACTTTTTCAACGGGAATCTCAATCAAGAAGATCCACAGTGTCTTCTTCACAGAATCTTTCAAATCAGAAGTCATTATTAGACAATCAATTGGTCGAGGACTTAGACAGCACGAATCGAAAAAAGAAGTAATAATTGTAGATTTTGTTGATAATCTATCAACTCCGGACTGGGATTGTTATTTATATCGACACGGTTTAGAGCGACAGAGGATCTATAATCAAGAAAAATTTAAGTTTGATGTTAAGAAGGTTACATTTGACGGCTCGGCCTAGGTAAACTTTAGTAAATTCAAATGAATATATAAGATAAGACGTAAAAAAATAAGAATAAAATGGAACTAAACAGAATTTCATCATTTAAGTCTTTTTCAGAATTAAAGAAGCAACAAGAAGCTGTTAAAACTGAACAAGACAATAAAAGCAAAAGAGTTAAATCTCTTGAGAAAATTTCAGCTATCCTAGATGAGTTAGAAATTTCAGACATGTCAGAACTTGACGAAGAAAAGAAAAAAGCATTAGTTGCAAAAATCTTTAACGAAGACCGTGCCGAAGAAATCGAAGACGAGATCGTAGCAATGGGTAAAGAGAAAGATGCAGTTGAAGATGTTCTTAACAAAGTTGAAGAAGATCGTGCCGAAGAAATCGAAGATAAAATCAAAGATTTAGGAGAGCCTGAAAAAGAAGATGCTGATGATGCTGAAGATGTTCAAACTGATTTATATGAGGCTACAGTTACCTTAGATGCTATGGAACCAGATGAAAAAAGTTTGGTTGCTTTCTGTAAGAAGCATGGTATTAAGTGGAAAATTGTAAACATGACTGGACCTGCTGGTGGATGGCCAGAAGTTGAATATGTTGGTAAGAAAAAGGATCTAGAAAAAATGATTAAAACATTTTGGGAAGGAGACGGAGAAGATAGTGGTCTAGCAGAATTTATTGAAGAATCTTCTATCTTTGAAGCTATCAAAGTTGAAGGTAAAAGAGATGCTGGTAAAGTAGTTACTGCATACAATAGAATTTTTGGTAAAATGTTAACTGATTTAGGAGCAATGAATATTGATTCTAAAATTGGTTGTATTAAATATCTTTATACAGAAGCAATGATTGATGCTAACTTCGGCAGAGAAGGAGAATTTGCAGCGTCAAATATTAAAGGAAATATTGCAACACTTCCAATTAAAATGAACGGTCTAGGCGGACACTTTGTTAAAATTGGAGCGACAACAATTAGAACAATCTTAGATAATTATGCAACAGATATTTCTGGAGCAGCATCTTGGAGAGGAATTGGAATTACTGAAGGAACAGCACTTTATTTGGCTCAATTAGGTCAAGAAGCAGTTGGTCAAGCATTATTAAATGCATTTAATTCACAATTTGCAGGAGAGTCAGTAAGAGTTGATATTACTGCTAAATTAAACGAATCTCTTTTAGAAGCAAAAGCTAAAGGGTTAGATTGGTGTATTTCAGAATTAGGTGATAAACCATCTTGTAATGATGTTGCCGAATTTGTATATGATAACTATGACAAAGTAACTGGTCTTAGAAAATCAATGAGAAATGATGAGATGGATTTTCCAGAAGAAATCATGGACGTTGTAGACCATTATGGTTTAGATATTGATGAATTTACTGAATGTTATGGTATGGCAGCTGAATCACTTCAAATTGATGAAGCTAGATCTATTAATAAGATTCAAAATGAATGGTCTAAAATCACCGCAGAAATGGCTGCTAAAGCACAAGAATGGAAAGCTGCAGCTGCCGATGATAAAGCAAAAATTTTAGACGAATTAAAAGCTTTAACTGGTAAAAAGAAATCATTAGAAGCTGAATTAGATACAGCAGTTGCTGGTAAAGATAAAGACCTTGAATTAGCAGTTAGCGAAGGCAATGCATTTACTGGAGCTCTTTTTGCTGCTAGAAATAAAGGTGAAAAAACTTTCGAATTTAATGGTAAAACATACAAAGTAATTGGTGCTAAAACCGTTAATGAAGATGATGAAGAAGTAAAAGAAGGAAATGCTTTCGGAGATGCTGTAAGAAAAGCAAAAGAAGAAGGTAAAGACGAATTTGAATTCCAAGGTAAAACTTATAAAGTTGAAGAAGGAAATGCTTTCGGAGATGCTGTAAGAAAAGCAAAAGAAGAAGGTAAAGACGAATTTGAATTCCAAGGTAAAACTTATAAAGTTGAAGAGCATTTAGTTGAAGAAGGTGCTGTAAAGCAATTCGAAATGGACTATAAAGATATGGAAAATAGTATCAAAAGAGGTATTGGTTGGATCGATCCAGAATACGTAGCTGATACTTGGGAAAACTCTTCAGATTCAATTGACTTTGAATTAGTAAGCGCTGAAATCTATAAAAGATTAATCAAAGCTGGTCTATTATGGACAACTGAAGATGGCGAAACACAAGACAAGCAAGTAAAATCTTTAAGAGAATTAGGTATTAAAGAATCTATCGATGAATCAGTTATTTCTGAAGCTGAAATTGCATCTGATGACGAATTTAAAGAATATGCATTTAATGTTTTACAAAAAGCATTTGGCGAAGATTTCGATGCTGAAAAAGCTCAAGAAGTTGTTGATGGTATTCTTAAAAAATGTGGAGATGATTATGGTGCATGTGTTGGAACATTAACAAGTTCTCTTGGCGAATCATATGCTAACGAAGGAATTGATGTTGATTACTGGGCTGATTATAACACAGATACTTCTGGACATTCAGATCCGTCATTCGCAGATAAATCTAAAAACTTTGCTGCTACTTTTAAATTAGCAGTCGACGATTGGAATAATAACAATGAGATGGGAGAAGAAAATGAAGTAACTCCTGTATTAGCTAAGAAAATTGAAAAAATTGCAAAAGAATTTTTCAAAAAGACAGGATGGATCTCAGTTAATGTTGTTGGCGCAATGATTGCACAGGAAGCATATTAATAAAATAGATAAATATTAGACCTGAGTATAAAACACTCAGGTCTTTTTTGATTATGAAAAAACTACATACATTCAAGAACTTTTTACTAGAGCAATGGAATTCAAAATATCCAGAACTAGTAATGGAAGGTGGCGCAGCTGGTCACATGATGCACCCGTTTGACGATCATGATTTAACATTTGGAGATATGAAGCATCTTGTTGATTCTGCACTTCAAGGTAATTTAAGTTTTGAAGAGGCTCCAACTGAAAAAACAGATGGACAGAATCTATTCGTTACTATCAAAGATGGTAAAGTTTTATTTGCTAGAAACAAAGGTCAAATGTCTAATCCAATTGATTTAAAGGGAATCACTGATATGTTCAAGGATCACCCATCTGCTGGAGTTAGAGATACATTCACTTTTGCGGCAGCAGACCTAGCTAATGCACTTGGATCACTAAAGGGTGCTGATGTAGAAGACTTTAATAATGGAACTTCATTTATGAATATGGAGTTAATTTATTCTGGTAATTCAAACGTAATCAATTATGACCGAGATGTAATTCAATTCCATGGAATTGTTCATACTGATGGTGCTGGAAATCAAATTGGATCAGATTCTAATGTTGCTAGAAAAGTTCAATCTGCTCTTAATAAAGTTGCAGCTGATGTTCAAAAGACATTTCAAATTATCCCTCCACAAGATTTGCAGATCGGTAAAAATATTAAATTTGACGAAAAGAAAGCATATTTCATGGGTCAAATTGATTCATTACAAAAAAGATACAATTTAGCTGATACTGATGAGGTTTCTAAATATCATGAAATGTGGTGGAGAGAATTAATTAGTTCAACATTCCCAAATCTTGATGATATTACTAAAGAAGGTTTAGTTAAACGTTGGGCATTCGATGACAAGAAAACATTGAATATGCGTGACGTTAGTAAACAAATTGGAGATGCTGAATATAAAAAATTACAGGAGTTTGAAAAAACTGATGCTAAGAAAAAGTATAAAGAAAACATCATGCCATTCGAGAATATCTTTCTTGAATTAGGTTCAGTTGTTTTAAAGAACGTTTCAAATCTACTAGCGGCAAACCCAGATAAAGAAATGCAGAGACTTCACAATCAAATTAAGTCTGAAGCCGACAAAATCAAGAAAAATGGTGATCTTTCTCAAATTTCAAAAGTTGAAGCTGAATTGGCACGTTTAGAAAGAATTGGTGGCATTGAATCGATCGTTCCATCTGAGGGTTTGGTTTTTAAATATAAAGGAAAACTATATAAATTAACTGGTACATTTGCTGCAATAAATCAGCTAATGGGTATTATTAAATACGGAAGATAAAATGGCATTACAAAAATTAAGAGACCTGTTCCAATCTACGAATATTAATGAATTCAACTCAATGTTGAATGACAAAATTGTTGTCTCTGAAAAGATCGCAGCTCCTTCCCTATATGTTAGAAGAAGTTTAAATGGATTTGAGTTCTTTAAAAATGGCTCAAGTGAAGAGCTTTCGCCAATTGATAGAACAATGGTTTCTTTATATGAAACAGCAATCAAATATTTCCAATCATTACCAGATCAAATTAAGCAAAATATGCCAGTTGACTGGAAATTTGGATTTGAATATCTTCCAGAAGCTGAAGCTTCTCCATATAAATACGATACTTTACCTAAAAACTATTTAATATTAACACATATTCAAGTTTTAGGAGAGAACAGAAAGCCTAGAAAAATTATCAACGACACTGTTATTCTTAATAAATGGGCTGGAATGTTTGGTGTTCAAAAACCACCAATCATTTTTGAAGGAGTTTTACTTGCTGAACAAAAAGATCGTCTTATTAAATTGCTTTCAATGAATGAAAATGAATTTAATAGACTTTATAATAAAGACACTTTCACTAGAGAAGCATATCATATTTTTAATCAATCGTTGACAAAATCTGCATTAAACGACAGTTTGGATAAAGAAATTGATGGATTAATTATTTCATTTGTTGAAAGTACTAAAATCAAATCATATAAATTAGAGTCATTTGATCGTATTAATGAATCAAATGATGATCGTGAGTCATCTCATATGTACCAGATCACCATCGTTGATTTATTAGAGTATATGAATGATTTTAATTTAGATGAAATTGAATTGACCGAAACAAACGCCGATTTACGATACATTGAATTAACTTCAGCTATCTATAATCAGTATCTTTCTAAAAATGCATTTAAATACGTTGGTGCTAACTTTGATTCTGCTGATTTTGCAACAATCGAATCATTTAAGTTAAATACAACTTATATTAAAAATGAAACTACATTAAATTATATTTCTAATCCAGTTTTAGCTGAATTGTATAAAATTGTATTAGGTAGTTTTAAAAAGAAAAGAACCAAAGAATCAACTATTATTTCTGGGTTGGTTTTAAATCAAATCAATGAGATCGTGGATAAAATTGAACAAAAAATCTATGTTGAACCAACTGAAGAAAATGCAGTATTTGATTTCCATAATTTTATAATGCATCATAAAGTTGCAAATAGTCAAAAAATTACTGAAGCTTTAAAAATTGACTATCCAGAACAAGGCCGTGAAAAGGTAAATATTTTTGTTGGTAGATTCCAACCATTTACAACAGGTCACGTTAAAGTATTAGAAACTCTACACAAACAAAACGGACATCCTGTAATTGTATTCTTAGTTAAAGCTAAAAATGCTAAGAAAGAAGATGCAATTAAGAGACCGTATGATGTAGAAACTCAAATTCAAATGTTCAATAATGTACAAAGTGAATATCGTTTCTTAAAACAAGTTATTGTTGTTCCTTCTGCAGCTATTGATGTTATGTTTAATGAACTTAGACCAAACTATGAGCCAGTTTTATGGGGTACAGGAACTGACCGCATGAAAGCTTATGGATATATGGTTAATAATGATAAATATCGTCAAGAACTTGGAGTTTTACCAGAATTTAAACTTCATGAAATTCAAAGAGGCGATGATGATGTTTCAGCAACTAAAGTTCGCGAAGCATTAGATAGTGATGATAGAAAATCATTTGAAAAAATGACTCCTAGATCTCTACACGGAATGTATCAAGATTTAAGAGATAAATTAATGGCATCACTAGCGACTTTAGAGTCAGTAGATGTCGATATTTTAACATTTGAACAATTTATAAATAAAGTATAATGGCACAAACAAACGGAGATATTAGAGCTAGATTTGCAGCAGCTTTAGCTGGACTAGAACTTAATGAAGCAAATGAAATTCCAGTTTCGATTGGAAAAGAAGTTATTGGTAGCGTAAAACCAAACGACACCGATACTATTGACCATCTTAAAAGCTTGGTAAATTCTTCATCTTCTAAGCAAGATGTTATTTCATTTTTAATTGGAATTAATTATCCAGCAGATCAAGCTGAAATTTTATTTAGTATTTTATCTAGAGGTGGAGATATAACTCCATTTGTTGCTTATATTAAAAATAGAAGTATTTCTATTTCAAGTTTGCTTGGTAAAGTTACTGATGCAAACTCTATTAATTCAAGTGTTGGTGTTACTGGTAAGGCTTCAGCAGCATTCTATGGAATGTCATGGAGAACTTCACCACCAATGGGCCCTGGAGAAGTTTGGTTAAGTACTGTTTTAGCAGGAGGAAGAAGACCTAACGGTTCAGAAAAAGGAGATGTTGTTATTGAAGGTGGAATCGAACTGGAAGTTAAAGGACCTAATGGTAGATTAATTGGTCAAAGCGGATACGGTGATGCTAAACAACTTAGAACTAAATTTGCAGAATCAATGTCTAGAATTGCAAAAAATCTAGGTCATCATGATTTTACTGTAATTGATACAGGAAGAGATAACTTCTGGAATGTTGGTAAAAAATCAGGAGAAGGATTTGAAGCTAATTTAAAGGCTATTGCTAAATTAAATAATGGACTTTCTGCAAAAGACATATCTATGGCATCTGCTGAAATTATAACAGCATTTAATGGTTACCTGCTTAACTTAGACACTGCCAAATATTCAAACATATTGTCAAATGCAATTGGTAAAGATGGTTCTATAAACCCAACCAAATGGCACGACGAGATGTTACCGATGTATTTTGAGTACTATCATTCTCTTGAAGGATTTGAATATATTGCATTCACTTCAAACTCAGGTAAATTCTTAATCATTGAACCATCTTCATTTAGAGATGCATTCTATAAAGGATTAATTAAGTTTGAAGCAGCTCCAAGCTTTACAAATGCAGCTGGTTCACAAGGCGGAACTTATGGAATTAGCCTTAGATAATTGATATATAGACTATAAATATAAAAGAAGTTATGAATTTTGAAGAGTTTTTAAACGAATCTAAGATTACTATCAAAAGACAGTATACTGAAAGTCATCCAGCCAAAACAGTTGGAAAACACGCATCTATTCGTAACACTGTTATTGAAGCAGTTAAAGATGGTAAGATTTCTAAAGAAGATTTCAATGCTATTCTTTCAAAGGTTTCAGAAGACCAAAAGAGATGGTTAAAAAGAAATGCATCATTTTTCAATATTTCTGAAGATGGTATTTCATTAAGCAAAGATGGTCTTAAAATTTATAGCCAAATTAAGCAAGAAAAAGAAAATCAAAATAAACCTCGATTCGAAATGAAAAGATTAGTTGAATCATTCTCAGACTTTGTTGAGAATTTAAATGAAAATGAAGAAGTAATTTTAGAAACTCTAAAATCTTCAATTCTATCTGGAATCCTAGCTTTAGGAAATGGTTCTAGATGGGGCAAGAAAAATAACGCAGACATCGTTAAGTACCTTTATACAAAGGCAAAACTTAAATTTGATGAAATTGAAGATTCTGATATTATCACAATGGATCCTAGAGATGCATATAAATCAAAACCTGCAACTGATCAAGTAATTTTCTATGTTACTCAAAATGAAAAAGAGAATCCATATTTTCCAAATGACGGTGGAGATAACTATGCTGTAATTCCAGCTAATACACTTCTTGCGGTTGCAAATGGCGCTAACGATTTCTTTGGTACTGCTTGGGTTGGCGGAATTGGTAGATTTGGTCGTGGAGGTCAAACTGGTTTTAAAAATGTTGGTAGAAAAGAAAACGATGCAAACTTAGGTATTAATAAAAGAAGATCAGGTTATGATTCTTCTGGTTTAACTTCAGTTGATCGTATTTCTAAAGTTGCTGATGTTGCATATGTTTTAGATATTACTGCATTAAGACAAAGATTTAGTACAGAATCTGAAAGAGCAGCAAGAGAAGAAGCTAGAAAAGGTGCTACAGCTTTAATTGATCCTAAGAAATTTAAAGATGAAAACATGGCTCGCTATAAAGCTATTTTAGCAACAAGAATGATAAATGATGATATTGATGGTAAAGTAGATACTGCGGTTAGTACATGCGCTGACTTAATTCAAAAAGCTATTAAAGCTAAAGAATTTACAAGATATAATGAGGTTAAAATTGGAGAAGATCCAAGAGGTCGTGAAATCACAATGAGAGACCTTACAAACTTTATGAATAATCTATTAGACGATTACTCTAAGTATACTGGTTATAAGAATGATGCTAAAAGAGAAGCTGATGGCGGATATTCTGACAAATATTATGAGGCACAAGCTAAACAGCATGCTCTTTATATTAAAGAACGTTTAGCTAAATTAGATAAAATGAATATAGCTTGGTAATATGAAATACGTACAACTATACGAGCAATTCGTAAATGAAAAAGCATATAGACTTACCGGTATTTATGCCTCAAAGGGTATTATTGGTAAAGTTATGCAAGCATTTAAAAAACAAATTGAAAGATCTTTTTATGATGGAGACGCTGCTGCTACATTAGTTGACGTTAATAAAGAATGGAAAAGCTTTCATAAAGATGCTTCTGAAATTATCTTAAGCGAAGTTAAGAAAGTTGTTAAAGACATGGGACAAGTAGTTTATGTTCATGTTTCAGGTTTAAATCGCTTATGGGAAGCAGATGAAATCAACAAGTTAAATCGCGAAGGAGGACCATTGTATATTACAATTGTTGGCGATTTCGTAATTAATGTTGGATTCAGAGATGATGTAGATGCCTCTAAATTTGGAAAAAAATTAGATGGTTATGCAAATACAGCAATCCCTACTGGAGAAGATATTTATGGACAATTTGATTCTCAAGTTGGCTATAATAATATTGAAATTAGAGATTCTGAATACATAATGATAGATTCTAAATAATTATTATAAAATGCCATCAACAAGCAAAACACAACAACGTTTAATGGGAGTAGCATATGCTGTTAAAGCCGGACATATGCTACTCTCTGACGTTTCTACAGAATATCAAGACAAGGTTAAAGATTTAATCAATGGAATGACATTGAAGCAACTTAAAGACTTTGCATCAACGCCACACGAAGACCTTCCAGAAAAAGTAAAAGAAGCTTTAGGTTTTGCAACAAATACCGGAGGTCCGCAGAGTGTATTTATGCCAGGTGCTGGAATGGGAGCTGTGAAGTTACCAAATCTTGGAACTGGTGAAGTTGGTTCTGGAGATGTTCCAAAAGGAGCTGGTTGGGCTGAAGATGAATACGAAGAAGAGAAGAAAAAACGTAAGAAAAGAGAGCAAGAGGCTAAAAAGAATGAGAGACCAGTTAAGACGTTTGAACAGTTCATCTTTGAAAAATTAAACAAAGCAAAGTAAATCTATAAAATTAGTATGATGGAATTACTTTTATTAGGGTCTAACCGCGGTAAAAACTGGGAAGCAGAAGCAGTTGAAAAGATTATTAAATCTATCAACTCATGTCAGACGCTGAAACAGTTGAAAACTTGCAAAGCTCTTATAAATAATTTCATGTTTGCTACGATAATTTCTGGTAAGGATGAAGATGACCAGACAATCCAATTAATATCTTCACAACTATTTTTCCTTCTTAAAACTAAAGAGACAAATCTAATCACAGGTCTCCTAGAAGAAATTGGTACAATGGATTTGGAACCAATTAATTTACAAACACTATAATTTTTTCGAAACTTTTTTGTAGTTTTAGATATAAGTTCTAAAGCAACAATTATGAGTATTTTAGAAGAAGCTGACAAGATTGTCAATAATCGTTCAGAAGAGGCAGATCGCCAATATGGTCCATTTTCAGAAGGTATGGATCGAGCAGCAATGATTTTTAATGGTATGACCGGACTTAATGTTACTGGTCGTGAAATGTTCATGGCGCTAGTAGCGCTTAAATTCTCTCGTGAGTCTTATAATCATAAAAGAGATAATTTATTAGATGCGGTAGCATATATTCAAGGTCTAGAAAACTATATTAATGAAAAGAACGAAGGAACAAAGAACTAAAGATATTTTAGAATCTATACACTTTCCGATGTGGATCCTTAAGGATCTAGCATGGATGCTTGGTTTTGGTGTAATGAGTTTATCATTGGCAATTCCAACAATTATTATTTCGGTTCTTTTAATTAAATGGAGTGCTAAATTCTTTGAGAAAATGGAAAATATAGCAATTCTATGTTGGTTAACGGCAAATACTTTGTGGATGTCACATGAACAATTTAATGTACAGACCAAAGAATTAGCAGTAATTATGTTTAGCTTTGGTATTATTATTTCATTTTCATATTTACCTGCACTAATTAAAAGACTTTTAAAATGATAAGTATTTACGATATTAAAGACCAATTACTTGATAAGAAAGTTGCGATTGATGATGTCGTAACAACTTATAGTTCAAAGCCTGAATCTCATAAATCAGCATGGTCTTATTTACTAATGTCTCAATTAAAGAGCTTAGGTATTAATGCAAAAGTTTTAACAAAAGACCAAAACATTCACGAATATGATGTTTGGATGGTTGCTCTTCCTATGGAGTTTCAAGGTAGCTACAATTTATTTGGTGGTGCTAATGACGAAACTGCAATTAGAATGCAACGTTTTGTAGATTTTAAAGGAAAAACATTTTGCATAAATAGACAAATGCCAGATATTGGAGCATTTGCAAAGAGTCGAATGAATGCATGTACAGATCTATGGAAGAATCTGGATGTTGATACATTAACTCTAAAATCAACTCAAACTGAAACAATTGATTTAACATTAAAGTCAGATACCTTTGTCCTGGGTGATAGCCATTCAGTTTCAGCTTATGTTCCAGGTGCTAATATCAGCCGTAATGATGGTAAAACATTATTTGGAGTTATTAAAGAAGGAATGTCAAATTATATTCCTGAAGGAACAAAACACTTAATTACATATTTTGGCAATATTGATGTTCGTCATCATTTATGCCGTCAACCAGATCCGGTTAAAGCAACTGAAGATTTAGTTAAAAACTATGTGGAACATTTAAAATCTTTAGGAATTCCTAAGATTAGTGCAGTTAAATTATTGCCAATTGACCACGAGGAGCGTAGAATTCCTAAAACTGGATTCTACAAAGGTACACCTTTTTATGGTTCTTTAGAAAAAAGATTAGAAATTTGTCGAATTTTTAACCAAAAGCTGAGTATATATCTAAGTGAGGCCGGCTACGAATTAATCGAATGGCCTAACGAATGGTACAAACTTAGCCCTAAAGACTATGCGGACATGTATATGGAGAAACCCGGATCGGTGCACCTTTCAAGGAAATATTACCAATATGACTTTGAAACCGGAAATAAGAATCCAGAACTTAAGCCAAAAGTTACTAGCCTATTTTGAAACCTTTTTTAAAACACACGTATAATATTAACAAAAATTAATTACACAACTATGAGTAAAATTAAAGTAGCAATTATTGGCGCAGGAAATTGCGCGAAATCATTGGTTGAAGGTGTACAATACTACACTGAAAACGAAAATGATATTCAGGGAATGATGCGCTCTGATATTGGTGGTTATGGTGCAAAAGACATTGAATTTGTCTGCGCATTTGACATCGATGAGCGCAAGGTTGACTTGCCTTTAGGTAAAGCTTTAAAACAGCGACCTAACTGTGCATGGGATATTGTGAAGGATATTAAAAGCAAAGCACCAGTTTATCCAGCACCAGTTATTGATGGATATGCATTGTTGATGGACGCTTATCCTGAAGCAAATCGCTTTTTAGTTTCTGAAGATTTGAGAAATTCATCAGAAATGAATCGCACTGAATGGACTGATAAAAAGTCTCGTCAGTGGAAAGACAAAATCATCGCTCAATTAAAAGAGCATGAAGTTGAAGTACTTATTAACTACTTGCCAGTAGGTTCTCAAGCTGCAACAGAATTTTGGGCAGAAATCTGTCTAGAAACTGGAATCTCTTTCGTAAACTGTATTCCTGTATTTATTGCATCTGATCCAGCATGGGAAAAGCGTTTCATTGATGCTGGTATTCCAATCATCGGTGATGACATGCGTTCTCAATTTGGTGCATCAATCTTGTCTCAAATGTTACAAGAGCTTGCATTCGAAAGAGGTCACAATGTAAAAGCACACATTCAACGTAACATTGGTGGTAACACTGACTTCTTGAATATGGAAGACAAAACTCGTTTGAAATCTAAAAAGATTTCTAAAGAGAATGTAATTCGCGCTCAAAACGATATTCGTGGTATTTCTACTGAGAATTCATTCTTACATGCAGGTCCTTCAGAGTATATTTCATACTATGGAGATAACAAAGTTGCAAACTTCCGTTTAGAACTTACAGGTTTTGGTGGAGCTCCAGTTATTCTAGATGCTCAATTATCTGTTCAAGATTCTCCAAACTCAGCAGGTGTTGTTATCGATGCAGTTCGTTATGTTCGAGTTGCAAGAGAAATGGGAATTGTTGGTGCTCTTCGTGGACCATCTGCATTTACTCAAAAGACACCACCTCAACAAATGATGTTTGTTGATGCTGTTCAAGAATGCGAAGCTTTAGCACATCGCAGATTAACTGATGTTACTAAAAAACAAGTTAAAAAAGCTTAATTTAAACTACAAGATGGAGGGTTAAGCTCTCCATCTTTTTTTAATTTAGAAAGATGAAAATATTTGCATACGATTTTGATGGTGTAGTATCAATTGGAGTAAGACCAAGATACAGCGATGATGTTATTATAACAGGCCGTTGCCAAGAAGAGGCGCCTTATGTTTTTGAAAAATTATCCGAAATGGGAATTTCAGCCAATGTTTATTTTAATCAAATGACTTTAGCTGAACGAGGAAACCATACGGTTGAAGCTCGAGTTTTTTCTGGAAAACATAAAGCAAATACAATTAGAGAATTGGCAAAAGATGGAATTATTGTTGAAAGATTCTTCGACGATGATGAAGTTCAAATAGCAGTAATTAAACAAGAGCACCCAGACTTAGATATAGTCCATATTGTATCAAATTTAGTAGAAAAATAAAGAACATATATGCTAAATGAATTACAAAAGGCTCTAAAGAAAAATTATCTTAGATACTTAAATGCAGAAGAACGTGTTGATAACAACATGATTACGGATTGCATAATCCATTATATGAAGCCTGAAATAGATTACACTGATAAAGTTTGTCTAGATTTAGGTGGAAATATCGGTGGATTTACAAAAATTGCAATCGACGGTGGAGCTAAAGCAGTTTATACCGTTGAATGTGATGTTAGAAATTATGAAAAAATGAAACATAGTTTTCGTAATGAACCTAAGGCTAATATAATCCACGGTGCAGTATCAGGACAAACATGTCCAACTCTTAGAATCTATAAGGGTAAAAGTAAACAAGCACATTGCTCAACTTCTATTATGAAACGTAGTCAATTTGCTGATTACGATGAAGTACAAAATTTTAATATTCAAGAGCTTTTAGATAAGTACAATCCAGATATTATCAAAATCGATATTGAAGGAGCTGAATATGAGATTTTGCAACATGTTGAAGCATACCATCCCGAAGTTTTATTTGTAGAACTTCATATGGGTAAAGTAAAAAGATTTGCCCAACCTGCTATTGAAAGATTAGTTGAGTTATACCCAACAAATCATATTCATGAATTTACTGTTTTCAATAAGGTTGCAGGTTACGATTGTTGGTTTAAAAAATAAAATTAATTAATGAGAGACCAAGTAAGAATGGAAGTCGTTCAAGATGTTGGACGATTTTTCAATAAAGTTAATGAGAGAGCATTGTACAACATGGGCGTTAACGAAAGTTACGACAGTGGCGGTGATGATGCACTTGGAGAAACTGTTGAATATTTCCACCCCCAAATTACTTTAGATGACCGTATGAGATATATTATGGAGAATATTGTATATGCTCCAACCTCAATGGATAATATTATCTGTAATACGATTATCTCTCACTTTTATGGTGCTCGTGGAATTCACCAAGTTTTAACAAGAGATCCAAATCCTAAAACAGCACTTGTTGATTTTGAAAGATTATTGGTAGATCGAGATTATGAAGATAAAATTCGTAAGAACTTAGAGGACGCAGTTTCTTTAGGATTGCCGATTTATGGAAGTACGGAATTACGTACAAGTCTTTTTGGTGCTGCAAACAATTATGTTGCAACTACACGAAACCAGCCAAGAGATGCTCATAAGATTAATATTCTATTATGGGTAGCATCTTTTATACCTAGAGGAATCACACAAAGAATGGCTGGAGTTAAATCTTTACAAGAGATGTATAATATTATCTCGTCGCTTGAAGGTGTAGGTCAATACTACGGATATCACTGTTCAACGTCGAATTCTGTAAATCCTAGAATTCCAATTAATCACGATGAAAGATTTTGTGTTCCTGGTCCTGGCGCTAGATATACATTAGACCTAATGTTTGGTGAAAATTGCGATGTTCCTTATGGAGATCGAGTTATTTGGTTCCGTGAAAATTATAAAGATCTTATTGGAGATATTCCATTACATGAATCAACACACAATGTTATCGTTGACGGTAAGAAGATTTTCCAAGATGAGCAAAATGAACTTAAAACATACGGTTGCGAAGTTGGACTTTGTCAGTATGGAGTTTATTATCGACTAAGAAATAATCCACATTTAATTAGTCGTAGAAAGGTGGCTAGAACCGATACAGCGGTAATGGATTACTTTTTTAATAATAATTTTGAACAAAATGCGCTTTTCTAATATAATAATCTAGTAAGTTATTATTATGAAAGCAACAAACATCAAAAACCTTTTCTTAGACGATTTTAGACATCCTTATGATTGCATGAGCTACATGCCTCACCGTATCGGTACTAATGCGGCAATGTATGTTCAACAAGAATGGTCAGTTGTTAAAAACTATGATGAATTTACTAAATGGATTACTTTAAATGGTCTTCCTGAAATGGTATCTTTCGATCATGATTTGGCGGATGAGCATTACAGTCCAGCAATGTGTGGAGATGGTGAAGATTATCCAACTGAATTTGAAGAAAAAACAGGTTTAGATTGTGCAAAATGGCTAGTTAATTATTGCATCGATAATAAACTTAAATTTCCATGTTTTGAAGTTCATTCAATGAATCCTGTAGGATCTGAAAGAATTAGAAATTATATTCAAGATTATATCAAATTTGTAAACAATAATAAATAAAACTATAGAATAGTATATGGCAAACATAGATAATGAATGTAAAGATTTAGAAGTAAATGACTTCTATAAAGACTCGGTTACGCATCTCGCCGATATTATGAATCATCAAAAAGAAATGCAAGAAAAAACTTACGGTTTTAATTTTGCAGATATGTCGATTCGTGATATTATGAATTTCTGGCATACTAATACACATGCTCTTATTGATGAGGTTCATGAAATGACTGATGCTCTTGGTGGAATTAAAGATGGTGATGGAAATGCAGTATGGAAATATTGGAAATCTGCTCATAAAAAATATGAGAACATGAAAATTTCTGATCTTTCTGAAAATGATCGCAAAGAACTTTATATGGAATGGGTAGATATTCTACACTTCTTTATGAATTACGCAGCATCAATCGGATTAGATGCAAAAACTGCATATAATTATTATTTTGCAAAAGCTGAAGAGAATAAGAACCGCCAAAAACGAGGATATTAATGTTATTAGACATCGAGCAAAGAGATAAAGAAGTGATGATTTCCTTTTATAATAAAGAAGGAGAAGTTGCTTTTAAGAGATACCCAATCAATCAATATCAAAACTGGTTTGTTTGTGACCAGAAAGATCGAGACACGAGTCAAAAATTTAAAAACTGGGACGGCAGAGCAATTAAGTTGCAGCCGTCCCGTCAGTTTAATAAGTTTTCATTAGTGTATTTTATGGATAGCCTTCCTGATAAAGATAAGGAAGAAATCTATGCATACAATATGCCTAAAACTTATTTCGTCGATATTGAAACTGAGATTGTTGATGGCTTTCCAAAAGCTGAAGAAGCTAAATCAAGAATTCTTACGTTTTCAATAATTACTCCAAATAAAAAAGCAATTGTACTAGGTCTTGAAGATTTAAGCTCAGATCAAATTAGTCAAATTGAAAAAGATACTAATGAATATTTCAAAACATTAGATTCTGATTGGAGTTTTCAATATATCAAGTTTAAAACCGAATATGACATGGTTTATACATTCTTGTATAAATTTATGCCTAAATTCCCAATGATGTCGGGTTGGAACTTTATTAATTATGACTGGCAATATATCGTAAATCGTTGTAAGCATTTACAAATTGATATTGCTGAATCTGCAATTACTAAAGCGGTTGACCCGACTGATTCTCGTCCATTACACATGGGAATCCTTGACTATATGCAACTTTATGATAAGTACGATAAATCAGTTAAGGTAAAAGAATCAAACTCTCTTGATTATGTTTCTGGCCAAGTATTAGGTTTGAACAAAATTAAATATAACGGCGGTTTGCAAGATTTGTACCGAGATGATTTCAAAAAATATGTTTATTATAACGTAGTCGACTCGGTTCTTGTGTATTACATTGATAAAAAGTTAAAATCAATGGAAGTACTTTTAACTCTTGCAAATATCACAAGGATGCCAATTTATAAAGCAGCATCTCCAGTGGCAGTAACTGAAGCATTGATTGCTCGTAAAATGGCAGAATCTGGTTTCAGAATCGGTTCAGAACAAAGAGAAGATGGTAAAAAAGAAACACAATATGCTGGTGCATTTGTAAAAGAACCTAAAGTTGGTTTCTATGCTGGAGTAAGTGCATTTGACTTTGCTTCACTATATCCATCAATTATGCGTCAATTCAATATTTCACCTGATGCCTTTATTGAAAAGGTTCCAGCTACAAAAATTGAAGAACGTCGTAAAGATAAAAATGTTATTGTTTGCGAAAATGGTGTAGTTTATCGTAAAGAAGATTCAATGCTTAAAATGATTCTTTCTGATCTATATTCTAAACGTAAGCAGTACAAGTCAACCTCATATCAACTTTTTGAAAAGGCAGAACATTATAAAAAGTTACTAGCTAGCAAAAAAGATTAACTTCCGGTATGAGTCTAGGAGGATGACTTTAATATATAAAGAAATCCTTACAACACTCGGCCTGGAATAATTATCTAGGCCATTTTAGTCTAAAAACAAAGCAAAAAAAATTAAAAAAATGGAAAATTCAAATTCATCACTATTTGTCGAAAGAGTTGAATACAAACCGTTTGAATATCCTGTTTATTACAATGAAGGTTGGTTAAAACAGGCTCAAGCGTTTTGGCTTCACACTGAAATTTCAATGCAAGGAGATGTTAAGAACTGGAATGAACACTTAGCACCTCATGAGAAAAATTTAGTTGGTAATATTTTATTGGGCTTTGCTCAAACTGAATGTGCCGTTTCAGATTATTGGACAGGCATGGTAACTAAATGGTTCCCAAAACATGAAATTCGTCAAATGGCAATGCTATTTGGATCTCAGGAAACAATACATGCTGTTGCATACTCTTACTTAAATGAAACTCTAGGTCTAGAAGATTTTGCAGCATTCTTAAGAGAACCTTCAATCTCCGAAAAGTTCGAATTCTTAATTGAAACTAAAAATGATTACACACATGAGGACTTATTAAAGAGTTCTGATGCTAGAAAGGACGTTGCTCGTTCACTTGCCGTGTTTTCGGCGTTTGCGGAAGGAGTATCACTTTATTCATCATTTGCAGTTTTATATTCATTCCAGATGCGTAACCTTCTTAAAGGGATTGGTCAGCAAATGAAGTGGTCAGTAAGAGATGAATCTCTACATTCAAAAATGGGTTGTCAGTTATTCCGCCACATGTGCGAAGAATATCCTGAATTAAAAGAAGCAGTACGTTCTCAAGTTGAAGAGGCTGCTGAATTAATGGTACAAATGGAATTTAGTTTCATTGACAAAATGTTTGAAATGGGTGATCTTGAAAACCTTAAAGCTGAAGATCTTAAAGAATTTATTAAGAATAGAGCAAATGAAAAACTAAATGAATTAGGATACGAAGGTATTTTTAAAGTAAATCAAGAGATGGCAGCTAATTTAGAATGGTTTTATCATTTGACTGGAGGCCATACACATACGGATTTCTTTGCTATTCGACCAACTGATTATTCAAAGGCTGGCGAAGATGAGAACTGGGACGAAGACGATATGTTTAACTAAAAATTATTATAACTTTTAAATATGGAACACGTGAATCACGGAGAACAACTAGGATGGGAATTAGGCGTAGATTTTCCTGTCTGGGGTAATACAGAAATCTATGTAAAAACAATTTCAAAAGGCTATCTTTTAGCCGGTGAAACACCAAAAGATGCATATTGGAGAGTTTCAACAAGCGTTGCAAAAAGATTAGGGAAACCTGAATTAGCAAGCAAATTTTTTGACTACATTTGGAAAGGTTGGTTAAATTTAGCAACGCCAGTTCTTTCAAATACTGGAACTGAAAGAGGTTTACCAATTTCATGCTTTGGAATTGATGTAGCCGATTCAATTCAAGATATCGGAGCTAAGAACTTAGAAATGATGTTATTAGCAAAACACGGCGGAGGAGTTGGTATTGGTGTTAATCAAATTAGACCAGCGGGTACAACAATTTCACAAAATGGTACTTCAGACGGTGTAGTTCCATTTATTAAAATTTACGATTCAACTATTTTAGCAACTAACCAAGGAGCCGTAAGACGTGGAGCAGCATCAGTTAATATTGATATTGAGCATGGAGATTTCTGGGAATGGTTAGAGATTCGCGAACCAAAGGGTGATGTTAATCGTCAATGTTTAAATATGCACCAATGTGTTATTGTTTCTGATAGTTTTATGCAGAAACTAGAACAAGGTGATAAAGAATCTAGAAAGCGTTGGGCTGCTATTTTAAGAAAGCGTAAAGCAACTGGAGAGCCGTACATTATGTTTAAAGGCAATGTAAATCGCGCAAATCCAGAAGCTTACAAAAACAATGGTCTAAAGGTTTATATGACCAATATTTGCTCAGAAATTACACTACATACTGATGAAAATCACTCATTCGTGTGTTGTTTAAGTTCTGTAAATCTTGCTAAATACGATGAATGGAAAGATACTGATTTGGTTTACACATCAACTTGGTTCTTAGATGGAGTTCTTTCTGAATTTATTCACAGAGCAAAATACATGAGAGGTTTTGAAAACTCAGTTCGTTCAGCAGAAAAAGGTAGAGCATTAGGTTTAGGAGTACTTGGATGGCATACATACCTACAAGAACGTAATATTCCATTTGATGCTTTAACAGCTCAATTTGAAACACGTAAAATCTTTAGTCAATTAAAGATTGAAAGCGAAAGAGCTAGTCGCGATATGGCTAAAGAATTAGGAGAACCTTTATGGTGTGCTGGAACTGGAATGAGAAATACACATTTACGTGCAATTGCTCCAACAGTTTCTAACTCTAAATTATCTGGTAACGTTTCAGCTGGAGTTGAACCTTGGGCAGCCAATGTATTTACTGAACAAACTGCAAAAGGAACATTTATTCGTAAGAATCCAACTCTTGAAAAGGCATTAAATGCTATTAAGAAAAATAATAAAGAAACTTGGGATAAAATCTTAGCCGATGGCGGATCAGTTCAAGGTTTAGATTGGATGGATGATTACTACTGTAAAGTTAATGAAAGATTGGATGAGAAGGCTGGAAAACCAATCCACAAAGATAAATTAGATGAACTAACCGGTTTTGAAAAGGATCAATATATTCCAATGAAAGATGTTTTTTGTACTTTCAAAGAAATCAATCAAATGGAATTAGTTAAACAAGCTGGAATCCGTCAACAATATATTGACCAAGCCGTTTCTTTAAATTTAGCATTCCCTAACGAAGCCGAACCTAAATATATTAACCAAGTACATTTAGAAGCATATGACCAAGGAATCAAAACTTTGTATTATATGAGAACTGAATCGGTACTTAGAGGAGATATTGCACAGCGAGCAATGGCTGATTGTTTAAGTTGCGATGGATAAATAATTCTCAAGGTGTGGTTTGAAGACCACTCTTAGGACCGGGACTAGTTCACGGATACTGGGCAGGAATTCGCTACTCCTGCCCTTTTTTATGTGAAACAATTAATACATTTTGGATATAAGTATCAATAACAAATGTTTCTAAAAGTTTAAATCACATGAAATTAAAAATTGACAAAGTAGACCAAAACAATTTTATTGGTTTTGTAAACAGGTTGAAATTGATTGATTCGTTCATCTATTTCAAAATTAAAGGAGAGAATCTCCAAGTAGTTTCTTCTGCGTATCTTCCTCAAAGAGATGCTGTTAAACACAACGCATTTCCAGCAAGTGAAATTTTCACAATCACTGAAGCTACCCCAGAAAAAGAAATGAAAGTTGCATTCTTTGATGCAGCAAAATTAATCGAAGCTTTCAAGCAATTCGATTACCAAACGATTCAAGGTGAAATTGAATTCGTTGAAAATGACGAAGATTTAGTAGCTACAAGCTTTAAAATCTTTAATGAAGATTTGGAAATTACCTTATCTTGTTCTGAACCATCTCTAGGTTACAAAGACCTTACTGATGCTCAATTACAATCTATCTTCAATGTTGAAGGATCTGATTTTGTATTTGAATTGAGCAACGTAGAAGCAGGTCGTATCAAATCATTGTTCAATCTTGATAAAGATGAAACATTCACAATCACAGCTGGCGATGGTGGTGTTAAAATGAGTGGTAAATCTTACAACAAATTAGTAAGCGTTGATTATGAAGGCGATGCTGGAAGCGTTACAGTTTACAAAAAGTATTTGAATCTTTTAGACAAAGAAGATTACAAAGCTTACGTATTCGGAAACCGTGTAGTACTTCGTTCAACTGAATCTGCTACTCTATTAACTATTGCAACTTGCCAAACCGCTGATTAATGACAATTGAGGAACTACTAAATAAACCTGAAGATCAACTTACTAGAAACGAGTTAGAAACCTTGGCCACTCATTTTAGCAATGAGTCGGCCAAGTTTACAGCTTATGAACAAGCCGTAAAAGTAACTCTAAACTCGATCTATGGAGCCTTTGGTAATAAGTGGTTTCACTTCTTCAATATTGATATTGCTGAGTCAATCACATTACAAGGCCAAAACGCAATTCTCTACTCTGCTAATATTCTAAACAAATATTTCAAAGAATTCTTTGTTAAAGACACTGAAATTCATAAGAAATTAAATATTAGAGTAAAAGGCAACATTCACAAAGAAGCGGTAATTTATATTGATACTGATTCAAACTATGTTCAGTTTGAAGAAATGTATGATTCTATTGAATGGCTTGGCGAGAAAATGGATATTGCAACTTTTATTTTAACAATTTATGATTTGCGAATCAAAGAATATATTGTTAAAGCTCTAGAAAAATATGCCAATGCAAAAAACACGGATAACTTCTTAGTTTTTGAACTTGAATCTATTGCATATTCAGGAATCTGGATGGCTAAAAAGAAATACATTCAAGATATTGCATGGGAAGATAAGTTGAAAACGCATGAGCGTTATCCTTCTTTGAAAAAAGTAAAAGTGATTGGATTTGATTCAATTCAATCTTCAACACCAACTTTTATTCGTAAGAAGTTAACTGAAGCTCTTCAAATTCTTTTTACTGAGAAGCCAACTTCTGAAACTTTAACTAAGTTAGTAAACTTTCTTAAAAAGACTAAGAAAGAATTTAAAATGGCCGATATTGACGATATTACATTCAATAAAAGAACTAATAATATTGAAAAATATATTGTTGATGACCATATTGAATTCCAGTATGGTTCTAAGTGTCCACCGAATGTGAAAGCAGCCGGTTTCTACAATTACTTATTGAACAATAATCCAAAGTACAAGAACAAGTACAAGTTGATTGGTAACGGCGAAAAGTTGAAATTGTATCATTGTAACCATAAAAATTGTGAAATGTTCGCATATTTCCCTGGAGACCATCCATATGAAATTGCACCACCGATCGATTATGAAGTACAATTTGAAAAGAGTATGATTGATCCATTGAATCGTGTTTTAGAATCAATTGGACTACAAACTCTAAATAGAAACTTAATTTATTCAACCTCATTATTTTAATATGGAACACTTAACAGTAATGCAAATTTTGGATGCAATGGTTAAAAATAACCCAAACGATATGGAACTTGGTAAAGCAGTCCGTAAGTTTATGATTCAAATTGAAAATGCAAAAATAGCTTCTGAAAAAGAAGAAAACAAAAAAGAAAAAGATGCTTGATATATCACAATTAAGTCCAGAACAGATTGAAGTAATTCAAAGATACAAGGACTTGTATGCTAGAGTAGGTTCATTAAAAATTCGTATGGAAATTCTTAAACAAGAGTTGACTGAATCGATAAAAGAAATATCTGAACTTAGAGAAAAAGAGCATGAGCTCTTTGAAAATATTGAAGAAAATATAAAAAATACAGAAAACAATGGCTAAAAAAGTAACATCATTCACGTTTGACGATATCAACGCTGAATTAGCAGAATTAAACCCGCTTGGATCCATTATGGAAACTTCGGATTTCTCTGAAGTAACTGAATGGTTAGACACTGGAAACTATCATTTAAATGCATGTGTTTCTGGAAGTCTTTTTGGTGGATGGCCAAATAACCGATCTTGCTCAGTTGCAGGTCCTTCAGGAACTGGTAAAACATTCTTGATGTTGAATACTGTACGAGAAGCAATCAACATGGGTTACAGCGTGATCTATTATGATTCTGAAGCAGCAGTTGATAAAGATCTAATGAAGAAATTTAACATCGATACGACTAAAGTCAGTTATCAACCTGTTAATACAGTACAGGAGTTTAGAACTTCAGTAACTTCGATTACTAAGAAAATGCAAGAAGCTAAAAGAGGTGGAGCAGAAATACCAAAAGTTATGATTGTTCTAGACTCAGCTGGTAACTTAGCAACTCAAAAAGAAATCGAAGATGCTGCAGCCGGATCTGATAAAGCCGATATGACACGTTCTAAAGTATTAAAATCAATCTTTAGAATTATCATGACTCCATTGGCTGACTTAAAGATTCCTTTCCTATTTACAAACCACACATACCAGTCTCAGTCATTTATACCTCAGCAAATTGCAGGAGGTGGAACTGGCCCTGAGTATGCTGCATCAATTGTACTTATGTTAAATAAAGCACAATTAAAAGATGGAGCTGAAAAAGTTGGTATTATTGTAACTGCAAAACCAGCTAAGAATCGTTTTGCCAAACCAACTGCAATTAAATTCCATTTGGATTTTACAAAAGGAATGAATAAGTATGTTGGACTAGAGCAATATGCAACTTGGGATATTTGTGGCGTAACACGTGGAATTATCGATCCTAAAACTAAAGAGAAAATTAAGAAAGATAGCGCTAAAACTTGGATTTGCGAGCATTTAGATGAAGCAGTACCAAATAAAGAATTCTTTACTGAAAAAGTATTCAGTCAGCAGGTTTTAGAAAGAATCGAAAAACATATTCAACCATTATTTAATTACAACACATCTGGAGATGACGCAGGATTCGACATCGATGATGTTATAGATTCAGAAGATTAATATGCAACCAAATGTCTATAAAATAGATGAAGACAAGTTGCCGATCAAATATATCTTAGGTATTGAACAACAATTTCCAGATTATCCAGATGCGTTTGATATAGTTTATAGTTTTATTCAACGAGCTATAAAGAATCCAGATCGACATGGTGCTTCTTTTACTAAACATGCTCTATTAAACTACCAAGCAAAAGGTAGAGAAGAGCAGGCTTTAAGAGGCCTAGAAAAAGCTATTGAGCTTGGTATTGTTGAGTGTACTTGTGAAACAGAAGGCAAAGAATCCTATACAATACTTATAAACCCATTCATATGAATTTCGGACAAGATTTTGAAAAAATATTCTTTAAATTATCGTTAAGTAAACCTAAGTATCTAGAATCTATTAAAAAAGGTTTTTATACTTCGGAAGAAATCGATACTTTGCATTACTTAGCTACGAAATTCTATCATAGATTTCATGAAACTCCAAGTTGTGAGCAAATGAAATTATTGATTCAAAAAGTAAGTAAGAAAATTGAACCAGACATGGTTGAATTAATCTATGATGCTGATTTGAAACAGTATGATGAAGAGTGGTTAACATCTACGGCTGAAGCATGGATTAAATGGAGAAACTTTGATACAACATTAGTTGATACGATTGAATACATTAAATCAACTAATGTTACTCCTGAAAATGCTGATCAAATTATCTCGAAAGTTAAAACATTAATTAACGATCGAAACTCTCTGGTATTTAACTCTGATATTGGTTTAGATTTCTTTAACCCAGATCACCACATTCATAATGAGGCTTCAAAGTTTCCAACGCCATATATTTTCTTAGACAGAATTTTAGGTGGTGGTTATGATAAATCTGGTACACTGACTGTTTATGTCGGAGAACAAAACATTGGTAAATCAATTTTCTTAGCAAATGATGCGGCTCACTACGTAAAAATGGGAGTCAACACTGCAATTATTACAGCGGAGATGTCAGCATATAAATTTATGCGAAGAGTTGGTTCTAATTTGTTAACAATTCCAATGAATGAGTACGAAGAAAAATCAAAGAATGTTGATTTTATTCGTAGAAAATTAGAAACTGTTGGCGATGGTTTAACTCCTCCCGGTCAGCTATTCGTTAAGCAGTTTCCAACTTCTCAAGCCACAGTACCAGATATTGAAGCATACTTAAAACAAATTGAAGAAGAACGTAAAATTAAATTAGGTGCTATTGTAATTGACTATATTAATATCTTAGCAAATTACAGAAACCCAAATTCTGAAAATACGTACTTAAAAATTAAACAAATTGCAGAAGATTTACGAGCAATGGGAGTTCGTAATGGTTGGTTAATTGTAACAGCAACACAGATCACAAGAAGCGGATATAATTCAAGTGATATTGGAATGGGAGATGTTGCTGAATCTGCAGGTCTTTCCCATACAGCCGATGTTATGCTTGGTATTATTCAAGATGATATAATGCGTGCAAGTTACGAATATTGGCTAAAAGTTTTAAAAATACGTGACGGTGAAGGAAAAGGTATGAAATGTAAATTAAACATCAATTATAATTACATGCGTTTAACTGAAACCGATGAAATTACAAACTCAAATTTACATTCTCTATAATGCAGAAAGAAGATAAAATATTTAATAATACGTTTGAGAGCACTGACTTTGAACTAAATAGTTCAATCTCGTTTGAAGTGTCCAAACAATTTTCTGATGATAGATCAGAAGACGAGAAGATTGAGTTAGAAATGATTCGTAGAGATATTCATTCAACTATTGTAAATTCAAGATTCAAGCATTTCAATGAAATAGACGATATGCACGATACCAAGAAATTAAAGAAGTTAGATATTAATGAAATCTATGAATTTATTGTTGATGAACTTGCTAAAAAATATTCACTCATTGAATTATTTAGCGAAACATGTGATTACTTCAATGTTCATCCAACTAAATTCTACTCCTCACTTGGTAATAAATTTAAAGAAGATTTAATTCAAGAACTCGATAATCGAACAAATGTCTTGAAACGTAAAAAAATAAATCGATTGTTCTAATGATAGATGAAAAGACGCTAAAACTACCGGTTAAAAGAATATGGATCCTAGGGGATATGCACCTGGGAGTCCGTGCGAATTCAGCCGAGTGGTTAGAAATACAGCAAGAATATTATGATAATGTGTTTATTCCAACTCTTAAAAAGAATTACCAAGAAGGTGATGTTTTAGTTCAGGTTGGAGACGTGTTTGATAATAGACAGAGTATTAACTTAAAGGTTCTACACTATGCTGTAGATCTTTTTGAGCGTCTCGGTAAAATCATGCCAACTCATGTTATTTGCGGAAACCACGATATTTGGGCCAAGAAGTCAAATGAAGTTACTTCAATTGATACTCTTAAATGGATCCCAAATGTTGGTATTTATAAGAAATGTAAAACATTTAAATGGGCTGATAAGAATATCTTATTAATGCCATGGAGAAGAGATGCTCAGCATGAAGCTGAAACTCTTGAAAAATATCCAACAACCGATATTGTCTTTTGTCATTCTGAAGTTACTGGAATTAAATTAAATTCTAAAGTAAATAATCAACATGGTAATTCAATTGAAACTTACCAAGATTTTACAGCGGTTTATTCAGGACATATTCACTACAGACAGAAGAAGGGTAAATTAAGAATGGTAGGAACTCCATATCAATTGACAAGATCGGATGCTAACAATCCAAAAGGATTTGATCTTGTTGATTTAGCCACAATGGAAGAAACATTCTTTGAAAATAATGTTTCACCAAAGTTTGTTAAGTATAATTTAGCAAATTTGTATAATACACAACTAGGTGAATTTAAAGCAGAAATTGAAAATAATTTTGTTGACCTTTATGTTCCAGCCTCTATTGCTTCATCAAATGCTCTATCTAAGTTAATCAATAAAATCCAAAAGATTAGCCGAAAAATAGAGCCAAATATTTACGATGAAGAAAACTTTTTAGATAAAGATTTTTATGACCTTGATGAGATCGAGGATCTATATAAAAATTACAATATTTTACACCTATGCAATGTGTATGTTGAAGGATTAGGATATGACGATGAAATGAAACAACAGATCAAAAATCGACTAAAACAACTACACGACCAATGTGCATATAACTATGACGCAAACCAATGAGAATAAAATCTATCGAATTTAAAAACTTTGCGAGTTACGGTAATAAATCACAAAAGCTTGATCTGACTGAAGAAAAGGCTGAATTGTTTTTAACAACTGGTAAAAATGGTGATGGTAAAACTACTATCGCTAACGCAATCATATATGCTCTATATGGTAAATTAGAGGGCGTTAAGTTAGCTGATTTGCCAAATAGAATTAATAAAAATCTGCTTGTTAAAATCGTAGTTCAATGTAAAAATATTGAAGTTGTTATTGAACGTGGTTTGGCTCCAACCGTATTTAATGTTACTCTTAATGGAGTTGAATATGACAAGGCTGGTAAAAGATCTGTACAAGATTACTTAGAAGAGGAAGTGTACGGCATACCATACCATGTGTTCAAGAATATTATTATTTTATCTGTGAATGATTTTAAATCATTTTTAACGATGTCACCTGGTGATAAGAAACAGATCATAGATAAGATGTTTGGATTCTCTATCTTAAATGATATGCAAAAGGCGATCAAAGAAGAAAGAAAATCTATTAAAACAGACTTAGACGTTTTTGATCGTGAACTAAAGCAAATCAATGAGAATATTGAATCAGTTCAAGAAAAGTTAGAAAAATTATTAAATGATTCTGACCAAAAGAATAAAGATCGAATTGAAGAATTAAAAACATCTCTTGTTTCGATGAATGATGATAAGAAGAAATTAGAATCAGCTCGAGATAAAATTAAATCTTCACTAGGTACAAAATCAAAAGAACTAGAAACTTCTCAATCTGCATATTCTAAATTAAAACATGAGTATGCTGAATTAAAAAAGAAGTTAAAGTTATATGAATCAAATTCATGTCCAACTTGTGAAGCTCCACTTTCATCTGAATTCCATATTGAAAGAAAGAATGAGATGGAACATAAATGTAATTCAATTCCAGATACCTTAACTTCATATGAATTAGAGGTACAGGGTATTAGTGATGAAATTACAGCCTTAAGAACCAAAGAACGTCAGGTTTTAGAAAGAATCGGAAGTATGAATACTTCAATTGAAACTTTTAAAAATGAGTTACTTAAGATTAAAAATAGTTTAAGTGAAAATAAAGAATTTGACCACTTAAAACAAATTATTGAGGATTTCCAAAATAAAGAGACTGAAAAGAATAATCAAAAGGCAACTTTAAATTCTGATTACAATTTCTTAGAAGCGATTGAATCAGTACTTGGAGAAGATGGTGTTAAAAATCTTGCAGTTAAAACTATTCTGCCTGGATTAAATGCAAATATTGCAGCAATGGCTTCAACAATGCACTTGCCATTCCATATTCGATTTGATGAGAAGTTCGATTGTATTATTAATCACTTAGGCGAAAATATCAATCCAATGACTCTTTCAACCGGAGAGAGAAAGAAGGCAGATTTCATTATTATCATTGCAATCATTAAGATTCTTAAATTAAGATTTCCTCAACTAAACTTATTATTTTTAGATGAGTTATTAAGTTCTGTCGACCAAGATGGTATTTATAATATTCTAAAGATTTTAAGCCAAGTAATTAAAGAGAGCAAGATTAATACCTTTGTAATTAACCATACTGTGCTGCCTCACGAAATCTTTGATAAGAAAATTCACATATATAAAGAAAATGGGTTCTCTAGATTTGATATTGAATCTATCGAATAATATATATGAAATATGGCATCATACAACGTTAAATACAATTCGGACGATTCAGTCATTAGACACGTAATTATTGGTCTTTTAGCCGATTTAAATAACAAAATTTATTTCTATCGACAGCTAGACGAAAATAGACGTGCCGTGATTGATGTTCCATTCTACTATTCAATTAGTGGAGATGACCAGTTCTTAAGAGACCATTTTCTTTTTCAAACTGCAGTAGGACCTGATTGCGTACCAAATAAAGCATATGCTGATGGTAACTATGAGGCAATTCCAAGAGGAGTTGCTAATTTAAAATCATTGCAGGTTGATTCAGCTAAATTAGTAAATCGTAGAAATAGAGGAACTTATACTAGACTGGACGAAAAAGGATCAATGCAAGGATATACTGCTGAATTTGAAATGGTTCCAGTTACAATGGCGTTTGATTTAGAAATTATAGTATCTTCTCAATTAGATGCGTTTAAAATAACTGAACAACTAATTAAAAAGTTATATAAGTCTAACTATTTCTATGTTGAGGTTGGTCACTTAAACGAAGGTACCTATAAAATTGCATCATATTATGCAATGCCAGACGATTATAGTCCTGAAAGACCAATTGGTTATACTTATGAAGATAAAGGTAAATACAGAATCGAATTATCAATCGAAGTGAACTCGTTCATACCAGCATTCGATCTTGGCGATGGATATGATTTATCAGATGTCCTTGGTCTAGATACAGGTAATGATCCAGATTTAGTTACTGGTAGAAGAATCAGATCTGCTGGAAATACCGAATTCCATGTTGGTAATAGAATGTTTGAAATTAGATCAACCATTACTGAACAGAACAGAGAAGAATTCAAAAGAGGCTATCTCGGTGATGATGTAAATATTATCGATCAGAACGATCTTTAAAATAGATATATAATAAAAGAAAAAAACAAGAGCTAAAATGAATAAAGGCATTCTATCTCCAATTAATCAAACTGAAAACTCAATCCAATTTTATGTAAATGGAAGAGTGTTTGAAATGGTTGGTTCTGAAATTAATGAGTTAGAGTTTAACAAACTTTCTGCTGATTTTGTTGAAAAAATCCAAGCAATCCAAACTTTTAACTTTACAAATGAAAATGTTAAATGGTACTATGGCGTATCAAGATTTTCATACAACATTGCAGAAAACAAATTCACATGGGGTACTAATGAAATCCTAAGCGAATCTGTTTCAAAACACTTAATCTCAGCTGGAGCTGTTAGATACGAGCACAAAGTAACTGCAGATCTTTTTGAAAAATTACCATCAATGTTAGAATCTTTCATCATGTTAGATTTCGTATCATGCTATGAAGGTAATGGTAACAAAGTAGATTTAATGAAAACTGAATCTGGTATTTTCGTTGCAAGAATTAATGAAGGTACAAGAATCGCTAAATTCTTTAAAGCTGAAAATGCAGTTTCTGTAGTTGAGTACGTTAAAGAACAAACTGGTCATGATGCTAGCGATTTCTTAGTAGATTTACTAGAAGGAGAATCAGTTGAATTGGCTGAAAAGGCTAAGCAAATTTTAGAATGCGAATCAATGATCGTATTCTTAAAAGAGCAAAGAGAATTATTGGCTGAAGCTGATAAAAAGATCCCAGAAATTAAAGAAGCTGATAAATTAATCAGTGAAGAAATTAAAACTTGGGAAACTAAGATTGCTGAATTAAAAGCATAAGATTTTATATAGAATTATTTAAAGAAAGGGCCGCTATGCGACCCTTTCTTTGTTTTAGAAACAATTTTACGCTCCGGTGTATAATACCTAAAAATATTTAAATAACGTGGCTGAAAGAAAACCAAGAGCAAGTAAAAATTATCTCAATAACAGAGATTTCTATGCTGCAATTTGCGAGTCAAAGGAGCAAGATAAATTAACTAAAGACGCCGAAAAGATGTTAATCCTTTTGGCTGAAAAGGCAATCAACAAATTAAAATTTGTTAATGACGATGATAGGCAAGATTGTTTGCAATTTGCCATATTGGACTTGTTAAAGTATTGGAAAAATTTCAATCCTCAGTATACAAATGCATTTGCATATTTTACAGAAATTGCAAAACGCGGATATGCTAAAGGATGGAATAAAATTCATCCAGTAAAATATAAAGGTACTATATCTCTCGACAGAACATCCAATGGAGATTCTGAAGAAGGTGGAGGTATCTACAGTATTTAATGTCAATAAAGAATGTAAAACCTACTAAGAAATCAGGGTTTGTTCAAGGATATTTTACTCCTCAAAATAAAGAAAAATATGTTGGACCAACCCCTATAATTTTCCGTTCTAGTTGGGAGCGGAAATTTATGATGTGGTGCGACAGGAATCAACAAGTTATTTATTGGTCTAGCGAACCAGTTCAAATTAAATACTTTTGGAGGCTTGATGGTAGAGAACACACTTACAGCCCAGATTTTTATTTAAAGGTTCTTCAGAATGATGGAACAGTTAAAGAACTTTTGATTGAAATTAAACCAGAAGAACAACTTAAAAAGCCAGAACCTCCAAAGAAAAATTCAAAGAAGGCTCTAGACGGTTATAAATTCTTAGTCGAGCAGTACACTAAAAATCTTGATAAATATATCGCAGCCAAAACCTATTGTGCTGGAAGAAACTGGAACTTTCAAATACTAACCGAAAAGACAATAAATGGGTTACATTAAGGATCAAATTAGAGACATGTTTAGAGACAGTGGAGGTTATGCTAAAGCAAAAAGCATAGCCACTAATTGGTTTCGAGATTCTCTTGCAGCCCGAGATGCTTTGGAAGCAAAACCATCCCGAAAAAGATTTGAACCAGGTAAGATATATGTCTTTAAATATGAAAATCCAATTACTGAAGAAAAATTAAAATGGTGGGATAAAGCTCCGGTTGTTTTGGCTCTAGATACAAAAGATCATACCGATATTGGAATTAATTTAAACCTTTTACCAGCAAAATTTAGACAGGCAATGCTCGATGCCATTTATGAAAGAATGGAGTCTAGAATTAAAAATGCAACTAAAGGTACTAGAGCTTCTGATGCTAGAAAACAACCAGCATTATTAGACCTTAAATATGAAAATGCTAAAAGATTTTTAGATCGTTATGGATTTGGTTTTGCAATTCGCAGATACCTTCCAAATCTTAAAAAGAATCAAGCTGTTGTAAGTTACGAAAGTTGGGGTAAAATTGCAATTTGTGAATTTGCCAAAATACATGGCGCTACAGTTGGTGAAATTAGAAAAGAATTTCAAGAGTATAATGCAAACTTTAGAAATGAGGAGAAGAGAAAAAAGGTTGAAGAAATGGAACGTATTAAAAGAGCGAAGGTTGAATCTAAAGAGAAATCGGACAAATTAAAAGATAAAAAGAAAAAATCTTAATATATAAAACAATAAAAAACTAAAGCTATATGGCTGGATTTGTAAATAAAAATGGACCTTTTAGTGCTAAAAGACCTTTCAATCTAAGTGATGGATTGAAAAGGCTTTCGTCGTTTGGTATGTACTACGACGATTTAGTATTAAGACAATCACAGGCAATTGGTCCAGCGGAAGATCAATTTGGTTACGGCCAAATGAACATGATGGGACTTGATAATGACGACATTTATGGCGCATTTGCAGCTCTTTCAATGGCAGATACAAACATGAGAAAGAACATTCCGTTCTTTGACATGAATTATAAGACCAAGAGAGAAGAGTTACGCCAATTCTCAATGTACGATGAAATTGAAGATATTTTAGATATTCTTTGCGATGAAGCGGTTGTTTATGATGATAAAAACTTTATTGCAAATCCATCAATCATTGGAATGGAAGTTTCAGAAGAGGTTAATAATTATCTTAATAAAGCATTCCGTCAAATTTATCAATATTTTGGCTTTGCCCAAGATCAATCAGCGTGGTTCTATTTCCGCAAATGGTTAGTTGATGGTTATCTTGCATTTGAAATTATCTATAACCCTGAACAGACTGAAATCATCGGTTTTAAAGAAATCGATCCAGTTACACTAGTACCAGCATATAATAAAGAAGATGGTAAGAAAGTTTGGATTCAGTTTAAAGACGATCCAATTAAAGAAAGAAAACTATATGATGCGCAAATCATTTATATTTCTTACTCATCAATTACCACAGCATCGCGAGTTTCATATGTTGAAAGATTAATTAGAGCTTTCAACTTATTAAGAGTTATGGAACACACCCGAGTTATCTGGGCTGTTACCAATGCTTCTTATAGAATGAAATTCATTATTCCAGTTGGAGGTAAATCTAAGACACGTGCTAAACAATCGTTAGCGCAATTAATGAATAACTATAAAGAAGTTGTAGATTTTGATTGGGATTCAGGTATGCTGAAAACTAATGGTAAACCTATGCTTCAATTTAATAAAGAATACTGGTTACCTTCTAAAGATGGTGAACAACCAGAAATCGAAACTTTAGGTGGAGATGGACCAGAATTATCAGATACAGAAGCTCTTAAATACTTCTCTGATAAATTAAAACAAGTTTCTAAAATTCCTTTCAACAGATTTATGTATGAAGATGGAGGTGGAGACTTTAACCTAGCAGCAGATGGTATGATTCGTGATGAGATTAAATTCTCTAAATTTATCAATCGTTTAAGAAGTTCATTCCAAGAAATTTTAGTAAAACCATTATACTTACAAATGTGTTTAAAATATCCAGAATTCTCTGACGATCCAGGATTTAAAACACAAATTGCATTGAGATATAATGAAGAGAATATGTTCGCTGAGTTAAAAGAAATGGAAATCATGGAGAAGAGATTAGACTTTATCTCTAAGATGAACCAAGACTTAATGATTAGCAATCCAGTAACTATGGAAGAAGACCATTACTTTGACTTAGAGTTCTTAGTAGACAGATATTTAAAACTTTCCCCAGATGATAAAGCAGCTAATCTTGCTTATAAAGCTAGAAAAGATGCTGAAAAAGCTGAAGAACCACCAGCAGATCCAATGGCTATGATGGGTGGCGGCGGAATGGGAATCTAAAATTCAAATAAAAATCAAACACAATGAAAATTATTAAAACTTTTGAAGAATTTATTTCTGAAGCCGAAGCTCTAAAAGCCGAAGATTCTAAGGTATACGTTGAAGATGTTACATTAGAAGATGGTACAGTAATTAAAGCTGCAGAAACTCTTGGTGCTATTGCAGCATCCGCAACTGAAAAAGAATTTGAAGATTATTTCTTTAATACTTATGGTCAAGATGCTTTCAAAACTGAAGAAATGTCTAAATTAAAGACATATTTCAATGAAATGAAAGAGGAAGAGAACAAAGAAAAGCAAGAAGAGGAAGACGCTGAAAAGAAAAAAGAAGAAGGCGGTGATGCCGGAGCAGCAGATGCTGAAGCCGGATTAGAAGAGCTTTAATGAAAAATTGAAAAATTGAAAAATCAATCAGATATATAAAGAAACATAGTGTCTATAAATATGACTACACAAAGTAAATTACTTATCCTAGAAAGGTCGAATAGTACGTTGACCTTTAATCAAGAAGATTCTGGTGCTTATGTACTAGAAGGATGTTTTGGTGAGATAGGCGTTAAGAATAGAAACAACAGAATCTATACAGAAGGCGAATATCTTCCTCAAATTGAAGCTTTACAAGCTAAAATTAATTCTTCAAAACTTCTTGGCGAACTTGACCACCCTCAAGCATTCGATATTTCTCTTAAAAATGTATCACACATTATTGAAGAGTTAACCTATGACAAAGAAAGCAAAAAAGTAATGGGTAGAATCAGACTACTTGATACTGATGCTGGTAAACAAGCAAAAGCATTAGTTGATGCTGGAGTACCTCTTCATATTTCATCTAGAGCTGCTGGTGTTGTTGAGTCTGACGGTAAAGTTAAAATTAAACAATTATTTACATATGATTTAGTTGCAGATCCAGGATTTGCTAATGCTGAATTAAAAAGAGTAAACGAGGCATTCGGTTTTGAAGACGAAGGCGATATCCTAATTTACGAGATAAATACTACAGAAGACAACCAAACACAAACCATAGAAGAAAATAAAATGGAACAATCTAGATTTGTAAGTACTGAAGATTTCAACAAATATTCTAAGTACTTGGCTGAAGAGATGAAGGGTATCAAAGAGTCACTTAAAGAAAAGAACGAAGGTACTTTTGCTAAAGAAGTTGAGAATCTTAAAGAATACTCATCATATCTAGCCGAAAAAATGAATTCAGTAATTGAATACAATAATTATTTAGCTGAAAAATTAGACGAGTCAATTCAACACGGTGACCATGTTGCTGAGAAATTAGACCAATCTATTCAATACAGCGAAAAAATTGCTGAATCAGTAAATAAAGTAAAAGAATACTCAAACTATTTAGCTGAGGCATTTAACGAAGGAGCAACTTCACATGACAACATGTTGAAATATGTTACTTATTTAAAAGAAAGCTTAGAGAAAGTAACTGAGTATGCTGAGTACATTGCTGAATCAGTAAACAAAAACTTATTAGTTGAAGCAGACGGAGAAGAAGCTGGTTTACCTGCTGAAAAAATCAAGAAAATGTCTGATGACAAAACTCCTGATGTAGAATTTGATGGCGAAAAAGTACCAACTGGTGAAGATGCTATTGAAGATACAACTAAAGAATTAGAAAAAGATCTTAAAGATTCTGAAGCTGAAGGCGAAGATATCGGTAAAGAAGTAACTGAAGCTGCTGGTGAAACTGGTACTCACGCTGAAGACCTTAAATCTACTGAATTGAAAGATACTACACCTCCAGTAGTTGATGGCGATGGCACTAAATATGCTAAAGCAGAAGACAGAGCTGAAGATGATTCTAAAGAATTAGAAAAAGATATTAAAGATTCTGAGCCTGCTGATGATAACGTTGGTAAAGAAGTAACTGAAGAAGTTGATAGAATGGATGCTTATAAGAAAGCAATCACTGAGAAATTACAAGTTTTAGTTGAAAAAGCAACTGCAAAACCTGCAACAACTCCAAACTTCTTTAATTTTATCTCTGAATCTAAAGTTGAAGAATTTAACACACTAAGTGACGAAGCTAAAGCAAAAGTTACTAAAGCTGTTGAAGGTAAAGGTTTCCTAACTGAATCTCAAATCTATGCATTATGGAATAACGCATTAGCTGGAGCTCCAGTTGAAAACGAACCAATGGTTATTAAAGCTATGCCAGCTGAATACAGAGAAACTTGGAATGGTTTATCTGAAGGTAAGAAGAATCAATTACTTGCACAGTCTAAATATCACAAATTAGAAACTGAATATCAAGTAAGAAACTTCTGGCAAACAAGAGACTTAAGAGAAACTGCTCCAGTAATGGAAAAAATTGAAGTAGTTAACGAATCAGCTAAAGCTGAAGAGAAAGTTTCTAAATTACCATACAGTGTTGATGGTATGAAAGAAGAATTTGCAAAAAGATTCAAAAAGTAATTTTTTGAAAAATTGGAAAATTCGAAAAAATTAAGAAATATATAAAACATATCGACGATATTAGATAAGAAGCAAAAATCTAAGCATGTCGAGCATAACGCTAAAAAACAAAAATAAATTCATTTAAAAAAATGGCAAATTTAATTAATGAAGCTGAAATCAGAGAGACATGGTCACCGATCATCGAGTCTGCTACTGGTATCAATGATGCTTCTAAACTAGCTTGGATGTCAGAGTACTGCCACAACCATAAATTGTATGAAGATGCAAACATGATGGCTTTAGGTACTGCTGGTAACATTTTCGGTATGGGTGCTGTTGCATTACCTAACCTTTCTACAGGTGCAAAAGGTTCTGGTGACAAATCTCCTACTTTATTACCTCTAGCAATGCAAGTTGCTGCACAAACAATCGGTCTTGATTTAGTACCTGTTATCCCTATGGCTGGTCCTATGGGTCTATTATCTTACTTAGACTTCGTTTACGAAGGTGGTAAGTTAAATGGTACTACTGCTCCAACTTATATCAAAGCTGTAGCTGCTGAAGCTGGTACTTCTGATATCGCTGCGGTATCTGGTACTAACGCTGCTTATGATTATGTTGGTAAATCTCGTATCGATGGTTATTCAATCTTCAAAGTAAACGGTGCTTTAGTTGAAGCTACTGTAGCTGAAGATTTAGCTGTTGCTGCAAGCTCAACTGTAGCTGATCTAGACGTTCAATTAGTAAAAGCTTTAGAAGATCACGTACCTGGTTTCTCTGGTGTACAAAACGCTTCTAACGTTGCTGAGCCTTTCACAAGAGGTGTTGGTGAGCAAACTAACGAAAAGATCATGGGTCTATCTTTATTCAGCAAGGCTGTTGAAGCTAAGACTTTCCAAGTTGCTGCTGCTGTAACAAGAGAGCAAGTACAAGATCTTAAGCAATTCGGCGTTGACGCTGTTGCTCAAGTTGAAGCAGTACTTGTTAACGAGTTAACTCAAAACATCAACGACTTAATCATCAACAATATCGCTTCTTTAGGTGCTTCTAACGTAGCTAAAGCTGCTACTGCTGGTGAAATTACTGCTGGTGATTTAAACGTACGTTTAGTTGCTGCTGCATCTTTCACAGGTGGTCAAACTGAAGGTTCTGAGCACAGAAAAATCTTAACTGGTATTTTAGCTGCTGCTAACTTGATCGCTAACCGTGGTCGTAGAGGTGCAGGTAACTTCGCAGTTGTAGGTCCTCAAGTTGCTACAGTTCTTCAAGCTGTTGCTGGTTTCGTACCAAACCCATTCGCTAACACAGTATCTCAATCAGCTGGTGCTATCTACCCTGTAGGTTCAGTTGCTGGTATTCAGGTATACACAAACCCTAAATGGGCTTGGAACTACCAAACTGTATTAGTAGGTAGAAAAGGTGATGGTAATGGTCCTGGTCTTGTATTCATGCCTTACTTAATGGCTGAATCAGTTCAAACTATTGCTGAAGGAACTATGGCTCCTAAAATTGCAGTTAAATCTAGATTCGCTCTAGTTGAAGCTGGTTTCCACCCTGAAACTCAATATGTTGCATTTGAAATCTACAAAGGTGCTTCTGGTACTACAAGATTTACAAACCTATTGAACTTAGTATAATCTACTTAGATTTAATATAAAGTAAAGGCTCTCCATTGGAGAGCCTTTCTTTTTTACCAAGAAATGTAAATATATAAACCATAGTCCAAATAAAATATTGAACAATGAAAAAAGTAAACTTTAATTCTTGGTATTCAAACATTCTGGAAGCAGTTAATTCACCAGAACCGGTTGCAACGACAACAGATAATACCGATGCGCCCACAGTCGATACTGCAGCAATTCCATCAAATGGCAATTTTTCAAGAGAGGAAATTATTAGCGATATCGATACTATTATGACTAACTTATCACAGTTAGCGTCACAAGTAAAAGAAGAATTAGAATCTATTGGCGATTCAGTTCTTAATGAAGCTGGAGAAGATACAGCTATGTCTAAAATTAAAGATTTCTTATTTGCACCAAAATATCGTAATATGCAGAAGAAAATCAATAAAATGAAGATGAATTCTCTCGATATTAAAATTACGGCCGATAATCTTGGTAGCGGAGCAGATAAGCCTAAGAAAGATGCACTTCTTGCTAAAAAATCAACGATCGACGATCAAATTAAAAACTTACAAATTGCGGTTGATGATAAAGCCAAAGATAGAGGAGCATATGTCCAAAAAGTTTTAAAATCTGAAAAGATTAAAGGACAAATGGAATTAGTTAAACGTTCTTCTGGTATGGAAGATGATCCGAAGAAAAAGAAAAACTTAGCGCAATCTGCAGCAGAATTACAAAAAAGATATGCTGAAGAACAAGAGGCAATAAAAGATTTATCTGATGAAGCTAAAGCAGCAAAAGCTGCAGCTGATAAAAAAGCAAAAGAAGATGCAGCAGCACAGGCAAAAACTGATAAAGAAGCAGCTGATGCAAAAACAAAAGCTGATAAAGAAGAGGCTGGTAAAAAGGAGAAAGAAGAAGCTAATAAAAAACAGATTGAAGATTTAACTGTTAAAAAGGGAGAATTAAAAGCTAAAAAGATTGCTCCAGAAGATAAAGCTGGAGAAGCTCAAA
>JACCED011346484.1_pt1 | contig 39029 bp, 38 predicted proteins | sample 7455021 | NCBI WGS metagenome assembly JACCED01 (sample SAMN15323456, study PRJNA562643) | freshwater metagenome | isolation source: river surface water | place: USA:Blue River Watershed | collected 2017-08-19
ACAGGACCGTGAAACGAGAACGCGCCAATGATAGTGAGCACTTCGCTTGCGAAAGTAGGTCACCGCCAGGCTCCCCATACAAAAAACCCATCCTAAGAAATTAGGGTGGGTTTTTTAATTTGCGCGGGTGGATTTCAACGTCGCCCTCACCGGCTAAAAACCCAAGTCTGTGCATCAACGCTTCTGTTTGCGCTGGTAGAATATTGCGTGGCGGGTCTCCTCGCATTGTTAGGTCGTGAATCGGGTCAGGTCCGGAAGGAAGCAGCCACAGCGACTGAGGCAAGTGCCGGGGGTCGGGCTCGCCACCCTTATTTCCCGGCATCCTATTCATGAGCTACCAGGTCCTCGCGCGCAAGTGGCGTCCGAAAACATTTGATTCCCTGGTGGGGCAGGATGCCGTTGTCCGTGCATTAACCCATGCGCTGGATGCCAATCGGCTGCACCATGCCTATCTGCTGACCGGTACCCGCGGCGTTGGTAAAACAACGATTGCCCGGATTCTCGCCAAGGCGCTGAACTGCGAGCAGGGCGTGTCTTCAACGCCCTGTGGCGTCTGTTCGGCATGCCAGCAGATCGACGCAGGCCGCTTTGTTGATTACATCGAGATGGATGCTGCCTCGAACCGCGGTGTCGATGAGATGGTGCAACTGCTAGAGCAGGCGACCTTCCTGCCCAGCGTCGGTCGATACAAGGTTTACATGATCGACGAAGTGCATCAGCTGACGGCGCATGCATTCAACGCGATGCTGAAGACGCTGGAGGAACCGCCAGCGCACGTGAAGTTCATCCTCGCAACCACCGATCCACAAAAGATTCTGGTGACGGTGTTGTCGCGTTGTCTGCAGTTCAACCTGCGGCAGGTGTCGCCACAACAACTCTCGACCCATCTGGCCACGGTGCTGGCCGGAGAAAACATTCCTGCAGATGCCAAAGCACTAGAGCTTATTGCCCGCGCCGCAGGCGGTAGCGTACGCGACGCCCTGTCACTACTCGATCAGGCCATTGCACATGGTGCCGGTACTGTCCAGGTCGATCAAGTGGGGCAGATGCTCGGCACGTCCAACCTGTCCCGTATGCTGTCGATGCTGACTGCCCTGGTGAGCGGGGACGTCAATGCGGTTCGTGAACAGACCCATCAGATGGCCAGCGCTGCACTCTCCTTCGAGTCGGCATTGGATGACCTTGCCCGGCTGGCGGTGGCGTTGCAGCTGATGCAATTTGATGCCGCCGATGGCGCCCAGGAGTTTTCTTCCCTGGCGGAAGACGATGCCCAACAGTTAAGGCAGCTGGCCGGCCAGTGTTCACGTCCCTTTGCCCAGCTGATCTATCAGGTTGCAACGCGTGCCCGCGCCGATCTGCGCCTGGCGCCTGATCCGGCGCATGGGTTTTTGATGGCCATGCTGCGACTTTTAACCGTTCATCCGGGGCATGGTGCCATAGCCCAACCCATGCCGGTTACATCAAGCGCCTCAGCCAAATCGGTTTCTGCCGCCACGCCCACCCCCACCCCGGCCAGCGTCGTGAGCGCACAACCGGATGTGGTTGTGCCAGTGGCAACCGCTGCTGAAAATGCTGCTCCGGTTGCAGCCCCGACCGTGCCCACAGGATCTGTCGCCCAGGCCTTTAATCCAGAAAATTGGCCACAACTGGTCGACGAACTGGGTCTCAAGGGGATGGCAAGAGAGTTGGCCCAGCATAGCGCCTGTCGTTCACTCGGGGATGGTGAGGTCGTTCTCAATTTACCGGCCACGCACCGTCAGCTGCTGATGCCGGCCTCCGAGCAGCGGCTTGCCCAGGCGCTTACTGAAAAGATGGGCATGCCCATCCGGGTTCGTTTTGATGTGGTGGCGGAGGTCGGTGTGACCGCGGCCGTTCTAAAAAAAGAAGCCGCTGAAGAGCGTATGAATAATGCTGTGGCAGCGATCGAGAGTGATCCGCTGGTGCAGGAACTGATTGATGTTTTTGATGCAAAACTGATCGATGGTTCGATCCGTCCGCTGGCGGGCTAAACCGGAGTTCGGTGTACACAGGGAGTGTGATGATGCGTGGTATGGGTGGAATGGGCGGTCTGGGTAACCTGATGAAGCAGGCCCAGCAGATGCAGGACCGGATGAAGAAGGCGCAGGAAGAGCTGGCTACCGTGGAAGTGGAAGGCCAGGCCGGTTCGGGCATCGTCAAGGTCGTGATGACCTGCGCGCATGCTGTGCGCCGTATCACCATCGACCCGGCCGCCATGGATGACCGTGAAATGCTCGAAGATCTGGTTGCCGCCGCAGTCAATGATGCCGTGCGTCGCGTTGAAGAAACCTCGCAGAGCAAGATGTCAGGCTTTACAGCCGGGCTGAATCTGCCGCCGGGCTTCAAGCTGCCATTCTGATCGCCCTGTGTCGGCAACACTCGAAAGCCTGATCGAGGCGCTGCGCTGCCTGCCAGGCGTCGGCCCCAAGTCGGCGCAACGGATGGCCTATCATCTGTTGCAGCATGACCGGGAGGGTGCCACACGGCTCGCATTTTCGCTGGACTCGGCCATCAAGCGGATCCAGCACTGCGAGCGATGCAATACCTACACGGAAACAACCGTGTGCGAACGCTGCCAGTCCGATCGGCGGGATGCTGCCGTACTCTGTGTGGTCGAGACCCCGGTCGATCTGAACATGATCGAGCAGACTCAGGCCTACAACGGCCTGTATTTTGTGCTGATGGGCCGTATTTCCCCGCTCGATGGGTTGGGGCCACGGAATCTACGCCTGGACCAACTGGTGGCTCGCGCCAGCGATGGCATCGTCCGGGAGGTGATTCTGGCGACCAATTTCACCAACGAAGGGGAGGCAACAGCCCACTTTGTGAGCGAAATGCTTAAAAAACAAGGGCTAAAGGTCTCCCGGATCGCCCGAGGGGTACCTGTCGGGGGTGAGCTGGAGTTTGTCGACAGCGGCACGCTGGCTCAGGCGCTTCGGGAGCGCCGACGGGTGGAATCCTGAATTTTCTTTGCGTATAATCTTAAAAATTAATTAAGTCTGAACACTCTGGGGACAAATCCATGAGCATTGAGCAGAAAGTAGATCCTAGCCGCCGCCGGTTGTTGGTAACGACCGCAGCGATTGGGGGTGTGGGCGCGGTAGCTGCCGTCATTCCATTTGTGAGCAGCTTGCTGCCTTCTGCACGTGCTCGTGCAGCAGGTGCGCCGGTAGAAGCCGACATCAGCAAACTGGAACCGGGTCAGATGATGGTGGTGGAATGGCGCGGTAAGCCAGTCTGGATCCTGAATCGTAACGACGACATGATGGCCACGCTGCCCAAGCTGAATGAGGCCGTGGCCGATCCCAACTCGGACAAGCCCATGCAGCCCGAGTATTGCAAGAACGAACATCGCTCAATCAAAGACAAGATCTGGGTGGCGATTGGTATCTGTACCCACCTGGGTTGCTCGCCGTCCTCCAAGTTTGCCGCTGGCGCATCGCAAGGTATGCCCGGTGACTGGCTGGGTGGTTTCCTGTGCCCCTGCCACGGTTCGACCTTTGATCTGGCTGGCCGTGTCTTCAAGGACAAGCCTGCGCCGACCAACCTCGAGATCCCGCCGCACGCCTATCTGAGCGATACGCGCCTGATCATCGGCGAAAGCAAAGGAGCCTGACGATGGCCAGCAACAAGCATTTCGAAAAGTACAAGTCTGACGGTAGCGTGGGCGGCAATGTCCTCGAGTGGATTGATGCACGTTTCCCGCTGACCTCGACCATCAAGGGTCACCTGACCGAGTACTACGCACCGAAGAACTTCAACTTCTGGTACTTCTTTGGCTCGCTGGCGCTGCTGGTGCTGGTCATCCAGATCGTGACAGGTATTTTCCTGGTCATGAACTACAAGCCGGATGCCAACCTGAACGAAAGCGGTATTCCCATCGCCTTCGCCAGTGTGGAATACATCATGCGTGATGTGCCCGGTGGCTGGCTGATCCGTTACCTGCACTCAACGGGCGCTTCCGCCTTCTTCGTGGTCGTTTATCTGCACATGTTCCGGGGCCTGCTCTACGGTTCCTATCGCAAACCGCGTGAGCTGCTGTGGGTGTTCGGTACGCTGATCTTCCTGTGCCTGATGGCGGAAGCCTTTATGGGCTACCTGCTGCCGTGGGGCCAGATGTCGTTCTGGGGCGCTCAGGTCATTATCAACCTGTTCGGTGCCATCCCGGTGATCGGTCCGGATCTGTCGACCCTGATCCGTGGTGACTTCGTGGTGGGTGATGCAACGCTCAACCGCTTCTTCTCGTTGCATGTGATTGCTGTCCCGCTGATCCTGATCGGCCTGGTGGCAGCTCACCTGGTGGCGCTGCATGAAGTCGGTTCGAACAACCCGGACGGTATCGAGATCAAGGAAAACTTGGACGAGAAGGGCAACCCGCGTGACGGTATCCCGTTCCACCCGTATTACACGGTGAAGGATATCGTGGGCGTCGTCGCCTTCCTGTTCGTGTTCTCGATCGTGGTCTTCTTCGCACCAGAAGGTGGCGGCTATTTCCTGGAGTACAACAACTTCTTCCAGGCAGATCCGCTGAAGACACCGCCGCACATTGCGCCGGTCTGGTACTTCACCCCGTTCTACTCCGTACTCCGCGCCATTGTCTGGCCGATCCTCGGCATCGACGCCAAGTTCTGGGGTGTGGTCGGTATGGGGGCATCGGTCGTGATCATCGCCTTCCTGCCGTGGCTGGATCGTAGTCCGGTCAAGTCGATCCGCTATCGTGGCCCGATCTTCAAGACCGCGCTGACGGTGTTCGTGATCGCTTTCTTCATCCTTGGCTACCTCGGCACGCAACCACCGTCATTCTGGGGCGAGAAGATCTCCCAGGTGTGCACGGTCATTTACTTTGGCTTCTTCCTGGCCATGCCCTGGTATTCGAAGATCGATAAATACACCATTCCGCCTGAGCGCGTGAACGGCTAACGGGAAAGCAATCATGAAAATCAAAAATCTTATTGCTGCAGTACTGATGGTTCCCGCGCTGGCCTTTGCCAGTGAGTCGGTTCACCTAGACAAGGCGCCCGACCTGCAGGGGAATAATGCCGCGCTCCAGAATGGCGCCAAGTTGTTCGTCAACTACTGTCAGAACTGTCACGGGGCTTCGTTCATCCGTTACGAAAAGCTGCTGGATATCGGCCTGACCGAACAGCAGATCAAGGACAACCTGATGTTTACCGGTGACAAGATCGGTGACACGATGAAGGTTGCTGCACGTCCGGACGAGCAGAAGAAGTGGTTCGGGGTGGTACCGCCGGATCTGACGCTGGAAGCCCGCGCTCGTGCATCGGCTGATGGTAGCGGCGCAGACTGGATCTACACCTATCTGCGCAGCTTCTATAAGGATGATCTGCGCCCGACCGGTTGGAACAATGTGGTTTTCCCGAACGTGGGTATGCCGCATGTGTTGTACCAGCTGCAAGGCATTCAGGTGCTGGAAGTCAGTAAGGATGACAAGGGCGTTGAGCACAAGAAGCTGGTGCTGGCAGAGCCGGGTCAGCTGACACCGGAACAGTACGACAAGCAGGTTGCTGACCTGACGGCCTTCATCGTCTGGATGGGTGAGCCGGGTGCGGGTAGCCGTAAAGCTATCGGCATGGGCGTTCTGTTGTTCCTGGCAGTTCTTTTTGTGGCTGCGTACGCCCTGAAGAAGAACTACTGGAAAGATATTCACTAAGTTTTGAATTGCAGCGCCGCAAGGCGTTGAAAGGGTCGGGGTCGATTATCGATCCCGATCTTTTTTGGAGGATCTAGATCATGATGCATCTGTACTCGGGAACCGTTTGCCCGTTCAGCCACCGCTGCCGGATCGTGCTGTACGAAAAGGGCATGGACTTCGAGATCCATGACATCGACCTGTTGAACAAGGCAGAAGACCTGGCGGTCATGAACCCACACAACCGGGTGCCGGTTCTGGTTGAGCGTGATCTGATTCTGTACGAACCGAACATCATCAACGAATACATCGATGAGCGCTTTCCGCACCCGCAGCTGATGCCGCCGGATCCGGTGCAGCGTGCCCAGGCGCGCCAGCTGCTCAATGGGATGGAGCGGGAAATCTTTGCCTTCATCGATCCGATCGAGCGGAAGCTCAAGACCATGGACAAGGCCCGTGCCGAAATCCGTGATCGCCTGATTGAAATCGCACCGATCTTTACCAAGCAGAAACATCTGCTCGGTGATGATTTCTCGATGCTGGATGTGGCGATTGCCCCACTGCTCTGGCGTTTGGATCATTACGAAATCGCACTGCCGAAGTCGGCGGCGCCGCTGTTCAAATATGCCGAGCGTATTTTCAGCCGTCAGGGGTTCATTGATTCGATGACCCCGCAAGAAAAGATCATGCGCAAGTAAAGGCGGCTCCGGTGCTGTCCAGCAAGCCTTACCTGATCCGGGCATTGTGGTCATGGTGCTGCGATGCCGGTTTGACGCCGTACCTGACGCTGTTCGTCGACGAACAGTGCCAGGTACCGCTGGATTATGTGCAGGACGGCACCCTGACGCTAAACCTCAGCCCGTCGGCAACGGGCAGTCTGGATATCGGTAACGACTGGATCCTGCTTTCCGCGCGATTTGGCGGGGTATCGCGGGACCTGGCTTTCCCCGTGGGGGCGGTGACCGCCATTTTCGCGCGAGAGAATGGCGCCGGTATGGAGTTCGCCTACGAGCCCTCGGTGGTGGCTGAAATCCCCGCAGAGTCGGTAGAACCTGTGCCAGCGCAGTCCGAGGCCAAACCGGCAGCCACTGCAAAGCCTAGCGGCCGGCCGCATCTCCAGCGTGTCAAATAGTCGGGGGTGATCGATGTCGCAACGCGCCCTGATCCTGTTTGCCCACGGTGCGCGCGATCCCGAATGGGCGCGTCCGGTTCAGGCAGTTGCGCAGCAGTTACGGTCGGCATCACCTGACCTGGCAATCAGCATTGCATTCCTGGAATTCATGACGCCCACGCTAGCGGAAGCCGTGGCGGGGCTGTCTCAGCAGTTAACCGGCCCGGATCTACAGATTGATATCCTGCCGTTTTTTATTGCGCAGGGTGGCCATTTGCGCCAAGAGGTTCCCGCCATGTTGCAGGCGCTTCAGGAAGAATATCCCGGCGTGGCGTTCAGGTTGCTGCCACCCCTTGGTGAACTGCCATCGGTTCAGAACGCGATGGCGCAGGCGATCAGCCGTCTGATTTAGGTTTGACCAGCAGACTGGCGATCATGGTCACCACCAGGAAAGCCAGTACGATCGATAGCGAGACCCCGACCGGGATGTGGTAGAAATCCACAATGAGCATCTTGGTGCCAATGAAGACCAGAATGGCTGCCAGGCCGAATTTAAGCAGGTGAAAGCGCTCCGCCATGCCGGCCAGCATAAAGTACAGGGCGCGCAGCCCCAGTACCGCAAAGATATTCGAGCTCATCACAATGTAGGGATCGGTCGTCACGGCAAAAATGGCCGGGATTGAGTCCAGCGCAAACATCACATCCGTGACCCCGATCAGCGCAACGACGAGAAAGAGCGGGGTATAGGTACGGACGCCGGCATTCATGAACACCAGGGCACTGCCGTGGTACTCGTGGCTGACCGTGAGGTGCCGACGCATCCACTTCAGCATGCGGTTGTTCTGCAGGTCGGGTTCCTCTTCATCGGCGATCACCATCTTTGCACCGGTGTAGAGCAGAAACAGACCGAACAGGTACATCACCCAACTGAACTGGCTAATCAGCCAGGCGCCAACCAGAATCAGGATGATTCTGAGCACAATCGCCGCAATGATGCCGATCATCAAGGCTTTCTTCTGCTGGGCCAGGGGCACCTGGAAGGCCGTGAACAGCATCAGGAAAACAAAAAGATTATCGACCGACAGCGATTTTTCGATCAGGTAGCCGGTGAGAAACTCACCGGCTTTCAGATTGGCAAATTCGCGACCATCGCTCAGATCCAGTGCCAACCAGAGACCGGCGCAGAAGAACAGGGCTAGTCCGACCCATACTAGGGACCAGTGTAAGGCATCCCGGAAACTGATGACCCGATTACCCTGCCGCTTGAGCGATAAAAAATCGGCCCCCAGCGCAGCGCTGACGAAGATCAGTAGCGCCGACCAGGCGAAAGGGGAGCTGATATGGGGAACAAGGGTCTCTGGCATGATGATCGTGGCAAAATGGACATCCGGGACCGACATTCTGCCATGCGGCGCGCGGTTTCCCCTGATTCGCCGCTCTGTTTAATCGACTTTGGAAACCTTTAGATGCCTGCGCTTAATTTTGCCATTGTGCCTGTCACACCTTTTGCCCAGAACTGTACCCTCCTATGGGATGAGTCCAGCATGCGGGGTGCGGTGGTAGATCCGGGCGGCGATATCGACCGGCTAGTTGCCGAAATCGAGCGGCGGGGTATCCGGCTCGAAAAAATCCTGATCACGCATGGTCATATCGATCATGCCGGAGGTGCGGCCGACCTGGCGAGACGGTTGAATATCTCCATCGAAGGGCCGCAGCGTGAAGATGATTTCTGGATCCAGGGGATGCCGGCCCAATCCAAACAGTTCGGGTTTCCACATGTCGAATCCTTTGTGCCAGACCGCTGGCTGGAAGACGGCGACACGGTCACGGTAGCCGATGAAACGCTATCCGTCATTCATTGCCCGGGTCATACGCCCGGTCATGTGGTCTTCTATCATGAGCCAACCAGACTGGCGCTGGTCGGGGATGTGCTGTTCCAGCAGTCGATCGGCCGGACTGATTTCCCCAAGGGCAATCATCAGCAACTGATCAGCTCCATACGCAACAAGCTATTTCCCCTCGGCGACGATGTGCGCTTTGTGCCCGGCCATGGCCCGATGTCGACGTTTGGTGACGAGCGCATCGACAATCCCTACGTCGCCGACGGACAGCGCTAGCCCCCATGGCCATCCCGCCGGACAACATCGTCACCCAATGTGCGATGCCGGAATACTGGCCAAAAGCCACGCGGGCATTGTCCCGCCGGGATCCGGTGATGGCCCGCCTGATCCGTGCGTATCCCGAAGCCACCCTGTTTTCCCGCGGGGATCCCTTTCAGACCCTGTTTCGTGCAATTGTCGGGCAACAGATCTCGGTTAAAGCGGCTGATAGCGTCTGGGGCCGGGTCTGTGCGGCGGTCTCAAAGCTCTCTCCCGAAACGGTATATGCCCAGAAGATCGACGTGTTACGGGCCTGTGGTCTCTCCCAGCGTAAGGCCGAATATGCCCACGATCTGGCGTCTCACTTTGTGCATGGTCGCATCCATGCCCGGGATTGGCCCGGCATGACCGACGAGGCGGTGATCGCCGAGTTGACGGCAGTGCGTGGCATTGGCCGCTGGACGGCAGAAATGTTCCTGATTTTCAACCTGATGCGCCCCGACGTGTACCCGATTGACGACATCGGCTTGCAGAAGGCGGTCTGGCAGCATTACTTTGCCGGGGAGAAGCAGTCGTTGAGCGAACTTCGAGCCCACGGTGAACTCTGGCAGCCCTGGCGTACCGTGGCGACCTGGTATCTCTGGCGTAGCCTGGATCCGGTTGTTGTCAGCTATTGACCGGTTGCAATGCACCATGGGGTCCGGGCCGCCTCTGTTAGAATACTGCCCATAACCCGATGCAGGATGATGTGCCGATGAAAACGACGTTTCTCGACTTTGAGCAGCCGATCGCCGAACTGGAAAACAAGATCGATGAACTCCGCGCTATGCAGGAGGAATCGGGTGTCGATATTTCCGAAGAAGTTGAACGTCTGGCTGAAAAAAGCCGGACGCTGTCGCACGATATTTATGCCAAGCTGACCCCATGGCAGAGCGCCCAGGTGGCACGCCATCCACAGCGCCCGTACACGCTGGATTACGTCGAGAACATCTTTACCGATTTCCACGAGTTGCATGGGGATCGGGCCTTCGCCGACGACACGGCCATCGTTGGTGGTCTGGCGCGCCTGAATGGCGAACCCTGTGTGGTCATTGGGCACCAGAAGGGCCGCGATACCAAAGAAAAAATCTACCGCAACTTCGGTATGCCTCGTCCAGAAGGCTATCGCAAAGCCTTACGCCTGATGAAGCTGGCCGAAAAATTCGGTCTGCCGGTCTTTACTTTTGTTGATACACCGGGCGCTTACCCGGGTATCGGCGCCGAAGAGCGGGGCCAGTCCGAAGCGATTGGCCGTAACCTGCTGGTCATGGCAGAACTCAGAACACCGATCATCGTCACCGTCATTGGTGAGGGCGGTTCCGGTGGCGCGCTGGCGATTGCCGTGGGCGATGAAGTGCTCATGCTGCAACATTCCACCTACTCGGTCATTTCGCCGGAAGGCTGCGCCACGATTCTGTGGAAGAGTGCAGAAAAAGCTTCGGAAGCGGCCGAGATCATGGGCATCACGGCGGGCCGACTGAAAGGTCTTGGCCTGATCGATCAGGTGGTCGAAGAAACCCCTGGTGGTGCGCATCGTGATGTCGTGGGCATGGCCAGGAACCTCAAGCAGGCACTGGAACAGGCGCTCAAGCGTGTGGATGGTCTGGATCACGATGCACTCGTTCGCCGTCGTATCGACCGGCTCATGGCCTACGGCGCATTCGAGACCGTCACCGCCTGATTGTGCCCGAGCCGGTTGACGGTATGGCAACCGGCCACGATCTGATTCTCTCGGCAGTCCGCGAACGGCTGGCGCCACATCTGGGCGCAAGCACCCACGTTTTAGTCGGGCTTTCCGGCGGACTAGACTCGGTGGTCCTGTTGCATGTGCTGGCGCAACTTCGCAACGAATTTGGATTTGGTCTGTCTGCAATCCATGTGCATCATGGCTTGTCACCAAACGCCGATGCCTGGGCAACGTTTTGCCAGCAGCTGTGCTTTCGACTGGACATTCCCTGCAGTGTGACGCGCCTCAGCTTGCCGGATCCGACGGGCAAGGGCGTGGAGCAGACAGCGCGAGAAGCCCGTTATCACGCCTTTGCCGCAGCATCCGGCGATATCCTCTGTCTGGCACACCACCAGAATGATCGGGCCGAAACCTTTTTGTTGAACCTGTTTCGTGGTGCTGGCGTCACCGGGCTCGCCGGCGTACCCGATCGCCGTAGCATGGGGCAGAAGTATCTGCTCAGACCCTTGATCGATCTGCCGCGTGCCAGCATTCTGGCCTGGGCAGTCGACCACCAGTTGCGCTGGATCGAGGACGAGAGCAATCACAATCTGGCTTACCGGCGAAACTTTGTGCGTCATCGCATCCTGCCGGCGATCACTGAAGCATTTCCGGGGGCGGTGCGTGTGCTGGCACGCACGTCGGCCCATATGGCCGAGCAGGCCATGTTGCTAGATCGTCTTGCCGAAATTGATGCGCAACCATGCCGGGATAGCGCGGGCCTGCTCTCAGTCGCGCGACTCCAGAAGCTTTCAGAGCCCGTTGCGCGTAATGTCATCCGGCGAGCCCTCCAACAGGCGGGCATCCAGATTCCCGCAGCGCGTCGTCTGGAAGCCTTTGCCGCACAATTGATGGGCGCATCCGGTGATTCCGAGGCTTTTGTGCGCATGGGCTCGGTGGGTATTCATCTCTGGCGTGATCAGCTCTGGATTGATACGGGCATGGATCAACCATGCCCCGCAGCGTATCGGCTGTTTTGCGGATCAACAGCCTGGCCGGATGGCGTGCTGACGGTGGTAAATGTTCCGCCCGAAGCGGAAGAGATCTCTGTGGCACCGTTAGGGCACGGGCAGCGCTTCCAGCCGGTAGGGCGTTGTCATGACCGGGTCAGCGAGCTGCTCCGGGCTCAGGGCGTGCCGCCCTGGGCGCGTCCTAGGATGCCAGGGCTATGGCGCGGTAATACGTTATGCTGGGCCGCTGGGCTAGGTTGGGCTGAAGGCACACAGGCATCGGCATTGTATTCATTGGGTGAAATCATCTGGCAACCGGATGATCCTGTTCGTCTCTGACTGCACTCTTCCGGAAATCCGGAAGCAAAAAACGGGAATTCCGGAATTCCGGAAACGCATTTAAAGAGATGTGCAATTGCACATTTTAAAGCCTCGTAAAAACAATTGGTTAACGCAGAATTTTTGGCTCGACCAAGTTGGCATGACGATTGCTAAATATGGTGTAATGACCGTGCGCGTAAGTGCGTCATTACGATAATAAAGCGCAAGACAAACCAAAGGAGCATCGCAATGAGAAAGATGAAACTGCTGGTGGCGTCCGTGCTGGCGGCCTGTTCGACCTGGGCCGTGGCACAACAGCCGATCGTCATCAAGTTCAGCCACGTGGTGGCGAACGACACCCCGAAGGGATTGGCGGCCGAGTACTTCAAGAAAAAAGCCGAGGACTACACCAAGGGTAAGGTCAAAGTAGAGGTTTACGCCAACAGCACCCTCTACAAGGACAAGGAAGAAATGGAAGCCCTGCAGCTCGGCGCTGTCCAGATGCTGGCACCATCGCTGGCCAAGTTTGGTCCGCTGGGCGTGAAAGAGTTCGAGATGTTCGATCTACCGTACATCTTTGATAACTACGATCAGCTGCACAAGATTACCCAGGGCCCGATTGGCGAGAGCATCCTCAAAAAGCTCGAGCCCAAGGGCATTCGTGGTCTGGGTTACTGGGATAACGGTTTCAAATCGTTCTCGGCCAATACACCGATCAAACTGCCGACCGACCTGAAGGGCAAGAAGATGCGCATCCAGTCTTCCAAGGTTCTGGAAGCCCAGATGCGCGCAATCGGCGCATTGCCGCAGGTGTTGCCGTTCTCCGAGGTTTATCAGGCGCTGCAGACCGGCGTGGTGGATGGTACCGAAAACCCGATCTCCAACCTGTATACCCAGAAGATGTACGAAGTTCAGAAGCATCTGGCGATGACCGAACACGGTTACTTGGGTTATGCCGTGATCGTCAACAAGAAGTTCTGGGATGGCCTGCCGCCGGATGTGCGTGAGCCGCTGGAAAAAGCCATGAAGGAATCGACAGACTTTGCCAACCGGATCGCCAAGCATCAGAACGATCAGGATCTCGAGAAGGTGAAGAAGTCGGGCAAGACAGCTGTGTACTATCCGACACCTGCTGAACGGGAAGCTTTCAAGAAAGCCCTGCTGCCGGTTCATAAGGAAATGGCACCCCGTATCGGCCCGGAACTGCTGCAACAGGTATATGCAGAACTGGCCGCGCCTGCAAAGGGCAAAAAGAAGTAAGGGGATAACCCTTGAAGATCACAACCGCCCCGAGGCTTTGGGGCGGTTGCTCTGGAGATTGATATGAAATTTCTCGACCGGCTTGAGGAGTGGTTGATCACCTTCCTGATGGGGGGTGCAACGCTCATCATTTTTGCGGCAGTGATACACCGTTATCTGACAGGACTGGACATTTCCGGGCTACAGGATTGGTTGCTGTCGTTCAGCATGGCCTGGGCGCAGGAACTGTGCATCATCATGTTCGTGTGGATGGCCAAGTTCGGTGCTGCCTATGGCGTGCGTACCGGTATCCACGTGGGGGTTGATGTGATGATCAACCGTCTGCCGGACGAGAAACGTAAGTGGTTTATCAGCTTCGGTCTGCTGGCGGGCGCATTGTTCACCGGGATCATCGGTTACCTGGGCTTCAATTTCGTGATGGAAAACGGGCTCCACTACGCCTGGTTACATTATTGGGGCAAGGAAACCGGTGACCTGTTCGAAGGTCCGATCACGCCAGATCTGGAATGGCCTACCTGGATCGTTTATTCGGCGATTCCGCTGGGATCGGGTCTGATGTGCTTCCGCTTCCTGCAGGTGCTGGTGTCGTTTAATCGTACCGGCGAGCTCCCCCATGTTGACCATGGTCATGTGGAAGGTCTGGATGACGATACGGCATCGGACCCGATGGTCGGTCCGGGCAGTAAGCCGGAAGATACACCCTGGTTCCAGAATACCAAGGGCCTGTACCCCAAGGAGCTGGATAAAAATCAAGATTCCGAGAAGAAGGAAGGGGGTGCCCAATGAGTACCTTGATCATCTTTGGCATCCTTACGGTACTCATGCTGACCGGCATGCCCATCTCCATTGCGCTGGGCTTAACGGTGCTGACATTCCTGTTCACGCTGACTCAAGTTCCTTTGGAGTCGGTAGCACTTAAGTTGTTCACCGGTATCGAGAAGTTCGAGATCATGGCGATCCCGTTCTTTATTCTGGCAGGTAACTTCTTGACCCATGGCGGGGTGGCGAAACGGATGATTCGCTTTGCGTCCGATATGGTTGGGCACTTCTACGGTGGACTTGGTTTAGCTGGGGTGGTTGCCTGCGCACTGTTTGCCGCGGTGTCGGGTTCGTCACCGGCGACGGTGGTGGCCATTGGCTCGATCCTGTTGCCGGCGATGGTGAAGGCGGGTTTCCCGAATCGATTCGGGGCCGGCATCATCACAACCTCGGGTGCATTGGGGATTCTGATTCCGCCGTCGATCGTGATGGTGATGTACTCGGTGTCGACCAACACCTCGGTCGGTGCCCTGTTCATGGCGGGCGTGATCCCGGGCCTGATGTTGGCCACCATGTTGGGTCTGACGACCTGGTATCTGGCGCGCAAGAACGATTACCCGCGTCTGCCCAAGGCAAGTGTGGTTCAGCGGATGAAGTCCTTCAAGGAATCGATCTGGGGCCTGATGCTGATCGTCGTGGTGATGGGCGGCATTTACAGCGGGATCTTCACGCCGACTGAAGCGGCCGCTATCAGTGCCGTGTATGCCTTCATCATTGCGGTATTCGTCTATCGGGACATGGGCCTGAAGGATGTGCCGCGTGTGCTGCTGTCATCGGCCAATATGAGCGCAATGTTGCTCTACATCATCACGAACGCCGTGCTGTTCTCGTTCCTGATGACGCATGAAAACATTCCGCAGGCTATGGCCGACTGGTTGCTGGACAAGGGCCTGGGGGTGATTACCTTCCTGCTCTTCGTCAACATCATCCTGCTGGTTGCCGGCAACTTCATGGAGCCCTCGTCGATCGTACTGATTTTCTCACCGATTCTGTTCCCGGTCGCCATGAAGCTGGGCATCGATCCGGTGCACTTCGGCATCATGATGGTGGTGAACATGGAGGTGGGCATGTGCCACCCGCCTGTGGGGTTAAATCTCTATGTGGCGTCAGGGATCACCAAGATGGGTATTACCGAGCTCACCATTGCCGTCTGGCCGTGGCTGCTCACCATGCTGGTGTTCCTGATTATCGTGACCTACTGGCCGGGTCTTAGCCTCTGGCTGCCCCGAGCCATCGGCATGATCGGATAGCCGGTCGCACAGGATAGAAGACCCGGCGCTAGCCGGGTCTTCTTCTTTAACAAGCCATCAAACCATGACGCTTCACGCTGCTATTGCCAAGCTGCAACAGAAATCACGGTACCTTTTTTTGGGGGTGGTCGTGGTATGTGTGTTGGTCGGCTATGGCACGTACCGTCTCGTGTTCACCAGCGACATTGATCGCGAGGCATCAAGAAATCGCCGGCACCTGGAAACACTGAGCCAGACGATCAGCACCACACTGCAGAAGTACGACGAGCTCCCATTGGTCATTGCCCAGGACCGCCGTATTCGAGACGCGCTGTTGCAACCGAACCGGACCGCCGTATTAGCCGAGGCGAATCTTTACCTGGAGCAGATCAACCAGATTCTTGGTACGGAAACCATCTACGCCATGAATGAGCATGGCCTGACATTGGTCTCCAGCAACTGGAACAAGCCCGACAGCTATGTCGGTGACAATTACGCCTTCCGGCCCTACTTTACCGAGGCCGTTGCCCGGGGGATGGGTAATTTCTACGGTATTGGCATTGCCTCTGGGCGCCCCGGTTATTACATTGCCTATCCGATCCGCATGGAGAACAGGTTGCTGGGGGTCGTGACGATCAAGATTGGCCTAACCGATATCCAGCAGGCGCTGACCGAGGCAAAAAATGTAGCCATTGTCACCAATGACGATGGGATTGTGATCCTCTCTTCGGCATCGGAAGACCGGTACAAGACAACCCGATCCCTTGCGCCCGATGCGGCCGAACGTATTGCACAGACCCGGCAGTTTCCGGGGCAGGCGTTAGCGCCACTCGCCTACAAAGGTGTGCCAGTAAAGATGGAGGCAAGCGATGCGGTCAGTCTGTTCGGCAGTAACCGTTACCTGATTCAATCGGTGGTGCTGGGTAATCGGGGTTGGCATATTGCCCAGATTGGCGATACGCGAGAATCTCATAACTATGCCCTTGCCAGCGCTCTTGCGGCGGGATTTGGTATGGGGTTTCTGCTAATTAGTCTGTCGAGTGTGTACTACCGTCATCGCGCGCAACTCGAAAAGCGTCAGATCTATGCGGATATCGATGCCAAAATTGCCGAGCGCACCATCGAACTGACGAACCGGGTAGCGGATTTGCAGCGTGCCGAATCGGTACTTCGGCTGACTCGTGATGAGGCCGTTCAGGCCGGCAAGATGGCCGTGCTGGGGCAGATGGCAGCTGGGATTACGCACGAACTTAGCCAGCCACTCTCGGCGATCCAGCTCTATGCGGGCAATACGCGAAAACTGATGGATGCCGGCCGGCTTGACGTAGCGATCGAGAACATCGACAACATCAATGCTCTGGTAGTTCGTGCAGGTAACATTCTTTCCGAACTCAAATCGCTCTACCGGAACGACCCCACCACCATAGAACCGCTGGCGTTGGACGCCGTGATCAGAAATGCCTTGCTGGTGATGGGGCCCTTTGTCGAAAAGGCCGGCATTACGCTGGATGTCCGGATTGGCAATGAGCGTGTGCTCGGATCGCAGGGCAAGCTGGAGCAGGTTTTTGTCAACCTGCTGTCAAATGCGGTTGATGCCCTGCGTGGGCGTGATGGTGCGCGTATCAGGATTTCGGCAGCCACAGCAGGTCAAGAAGTGGTGGTGCAGGTTCAGGACAATGGGCCGGGGATTGCCGAAGCCCAGTTGAAAAGTATCTTCGAACCGTTCTTTACGACCAAACCATCGGGTCAGGGCCTCGGACTGGGTCTGGCCATTACCCGGTTTATAGTGGATGCCGTCGGTGGCACAATAACCTGTGCCAACCTTGATACAGGCGGACTAGTGTTTACCGTGCATTTGCGACAACCGGATATCGACGCATGAATCTGAGTATGGGGCTTCCTGGCGGGGCAACCGTTTGTCTGATCGAAGATGATGAGGCGATCCTGACGGGCTGTTCCCAGTCCTTGATGCTGGAAGGCTTTGAGGTACGCGCCTTTGGCGCGGCACAACCCTTTTTTGCGGCAGATCGTCCGGAGTACCCGTACGTAGTCGTTACCGATGTCAATCTACCCGATGAGGATGGGCTGACCCTGATGCGCAAGGTGCTGGCGGCGAACCCGCAGGTGCCGGTCATCATCATGACCGGTCATGGCGACATCGGCATGGCCGTTGGCGCGATGCGGGAAGGGGCGTTTGACTTCATCGATAAACCCTTTAGTACCGACCGTTTGATTACGACGGTGCGTAATGCGGTGGACAAGGCCCGTCTCATCAGCCAGGTGGCGGCGCTGTCGCAAGTGCAGAAGCCCGGCGCCTACGCACTGATTGGCCAATCAGAACGATTGGCCGTGTTGCGCCAGCAGATTGCTGCGCTGGCGCCCACCGGTGTTGATATTCTGATCAATGGCGAAACAGGCACCGGCAAAGAGGTGGTCGCACAGCGGCTGCACGATCAGAGCGGTCGTACTGGCCCCTTTGTGGCGATTAATTGCGCGGCGCTGCCGGAAAGCATTTTCGAGAGCGAGCTGTTTGGTCACGAAGCCGGTGCGTTCACCGGCGCGCTGAAACGGCGTATCGGCAAATTCGAATTTGCTAAAAACGGGACCCTCTTTCTGGATGAAATCGAATCGATGCCCCTGGCGCTCCAGGCCAAGTTGCTGCGAACGATCCAGGACCGGACAATCCAGCGGCTGGGTGCCAATGAGTCCATCCCGGTGTCATGTCGGGTCATTGCGGCGACCAAAACGGATCTGAAAACCTTGTCTGACCAGGGCCAGTTCCGGAGTGATCTCTATTTCCGCCTGAATGTCGTCAATCTGTATCTTCCGCCGCTGCGCGAGATCCGTGATGACATCCCGCTTCTCTTCAATTTCTACCTGCATCAGTTCCGGGACAAATATGGTTCGCCGGCCACGGACCCGTCATCTGCAGTGCTGCGCTACTTGGTATCGCACGACTGGCCTGGCAATATTCGCGAGTTACGAAACTTCGCAGAGCGCGTGGCGATCGGTTTTCCTTTTGCCGAGGGCGCCATCGTCAGCGATAGTCAGGTGCCGTTGACCTTGAACCAGATGCTGGAGCGGGCAGAGCGCGACGCTCTGGTTCATGCGTTACGGTTGTCCAGTGGCCATGTTGCCGATGCGGCCGAGATTCTGGGCATTCCTGCCAAGACCCTCTATGACAAGCTGGCCCGATTTTCGATTGCCGTAACCGACTTCAAGTCATCTTAATTTAAAGCGCTACAGGACACCCAGAACATGTCCCAAGGGATTTATTCGATGGAATTGATCGCGACCGCAATTTTTGCTGTGGCCATTCTTCATACCTTTACGACCAAGTTTTTTGCACGACTGGCGCACGTTCAACCGGCGCACGCTGGCTTCTGGCATCTGCTCAGTGAAGTCGAGGTTGTCTTCGGGTTCTGGGCCTTTGCATTTGTGGCGGTTGTTTTTTTCGTGCAGGGCAAAAATACCGCCGTACAGTATCTCGAGGCCAGAAATTTCACGGAGCCACTTTTCGTATTCGCCATCATGGTTGTCGCAGCCAGCCGGCCAATTCTGAAAGCTGTTGAGGCCAGCGTCAGAAAAGTTGCCTTTCTGATTCCTCTAGACAGCGGTTTGACCAGTTTTTTTCTCTGCTTGTCGCTGCTCCCGCTACTCGGTTCTTTTATTACCGAGCCAGCGGCGATGACCCTTGCAGCCCTCATGCTCAAAGATGGGTTCTATCGTCATGGGCTTTCGCGCCAGCTCCAGTATGCAACCCTTGCTGTCCTGTTCGTCAATGTATCGATCGGCGGAACGCTGACTAACTTTGCCGCCCCGCCCGTTTTGATGGCGGCAGATGCCTGGGGCTGGAGTTCGTACTACATGTTGGCGAATTTTGGCTGGAAGGCGGCGTTTGCCGTTGCGTTCAATGCACTCTTTCTCACCTGGTACTTCCGTAAGGAAATTGTCGCCACGGGAAAGTTTGACGATACCGTCAAGCATCGCGAGGTACCTGTTTCGGTCATCGCCGTCCACCTGGCGTTTCTGGCCGGCATCGTTGCGTTTTCGCATCATCCCGTTGTATTCATTGGTATTTTTCTATTTTTCCTTGGCTATACTGAAGCCTACAGTCGCTATCAGGACCGTCTTTTACTCAGGGAGGCCCTTTTGGTGGCTTTTTTCCTCTCGGGGCTTGTTGTTTTGGGCGGGTTGCAACAGTGGTGGCTTCAGCCGGCGATCTCGGATGTGGAGCCCACGGCAATCTTCTTTCTCGCGACAGGGCTGACCGCAATTACCGATAATGCGGCGCTGACCTACCTGGCATCGCTGATCGAGGGGGTTTCGATCGAGTTCAAGCACGCTGTCATGGCCGGTGCCGTGGCGGGTGGCGGCCTGACCGTGATTGCAAACGCCCCCAACCCGGCAGGCATGTCGATTTTGCGTTCGGATTTTGAAGATGGGGCGGTTAGTCCGATGGGGTTGTTGCTTTCAGCGTTGCCCCCGACGGTTGTCGTTGTGTGCGCCTTTCTATTTCTTGGTTAATGCCGGCATCTGACAGCGGTTTGATGCGGCGCACAAGCCGCCATTCTGATAAAATCCCAGTTTTATCAATCCGCTGATTCACTTACGGAGTTTTTATGGCAATCCAACGCACCCTTTCCATCATCAAACCTGATGCCGTCGCCAAAAACGTCATCGGTCAGATTATTGCCCGTTTCGAAGGCGCCGGCCTGAAGGTCATCGCCGGCCGTCTGGTTCACCTGTCGGCTGCCGAAGCTGGTCAGTTCTATGCGGTGCACAAAGAGCGCCCGTTCTTCAAGGATCTGGTTGAGTTCATGATCTCGGGCCCGGTGTTTGTGCAAGTGCTGGAAGGTGAAGATGCCATTGCCAAGAATCGCGACCTGATGGGTGCGACCGATCCGAAGAAGGCTGCGCCGGGCACCATCCGTGCCGATTTCGCCGAATCGATTGATGCCAACGCCGTCCACGGTTCTGATGCACCGGAAACTGCGGCCGTTGAAGTGGCATTCTTCTTCCCCGGCATGAACATCTACAGCCGCTAAGTTATCGCCTAGCAGTTACGATGCAAAACCTGCTCGACCTTGATATGGCCGGGCTGAAAGCCTGGTTGGCCCAGATCGGCGAGAAGCCGTTCCGGGCCAATCAGCTTTTGCGCTGGATCTATTCGCGTGGTGAAAATGATTTCGCCGCGATGACGGATCTTGCGCGAACCTTCCGCGAACGCCTGCCCGATGTCGCGGAAATCCGGTTGCCCAGAATCGTCTCTGACAAAACCTCGGATGACGGTACCCGTAAGTTCCTGATGGACGTGGGTGCCAGCAACCTCATCGAAACGGTATTTATTCCCGAAGCCGATCGCGGCACCTTATGCGTATCCACTCAGGTCGGCTGCGCGCTCGATTGTTCGTTCTGTTCAACCGGTAAGCAGGGCTTTAACCGGAATCTCACCACGGCCGAGATCATAGGTCAGCTCTGGTTGGCCAATAAGGCATTGGGCTTTGACCCCAAGGGTGACCGGATTATCTCGAACGTGGTCATCATGGGGATGGGCGAGCCGCTCGCCAACTTTGATGCGCTCGTGCCGGCACTGAATCTGATGCTGGATGATCACGCCTATGGCTTGTCGCGGCGCCGGGTGACGGTGTCCACCTCGGGGGTCGTGCCCGCGATGGATCGTTTACGTGATGCCTGCCCGACGGCGCTGGCCGTATCACTCCATGCGCCCACCGATGCGCTGCGCGATGTGCTCGTGCCGATCAATCAGAAGTACCCGCTCGCCGAGCTGATGGCGGCATGTAAGCGGTATCTGGAAAATGCGCCCCGTGATTTCATCACCTTCGAGTATGTGATGCTCGATGGCGTCAACGACAGCCCGGCCCAGGCCCGTGAGCTGGTTGATCTGGTGGCCAGAGCAAAGATTCATTGCAAGTTCAACCTGATTCCGTTCAATCCCTTTCCTGGTAGCCCCTATCGTCGCTCCTCGCGTGAGCGTATTACGGCTTTTGCCAATGTACTAATTGGTGCCGGTTATGTGACCACGACCCGTAAGACCCGGGGCGATGATATTGATGCTGCATGCGGCCAGCTGGCAGGCCAGGTTCAAGACAAGACGCGTCGGACGCAGCAGATTAAAGTGACGCTCGGAGCGGCAGTCTGATGCGAGACGCCCTGATGCTCCTTTCGGCATGCGCGCTCATGGCAGCCTGTACGACCACGACCAATCTTGCGGGTGTGCCGGAGCAGCGCCCGGCGACCAAAGCGCCACCGGAGAGCCGCGCCCGCGTTCATACCGAACTGGCGGCCCTGTATTACCAGCAGGGCAGCTTCAAAACGGCGCTTAGTGAGATCGATACCGCAATCAGGGTTGATCCGGGCTATGCACCGGCCTATGGCGTCCGGGGCCTCATCGACATGCAGCTCGCGGAAAACACCCGGGCCGCAGATGATTTCAGGCAAGCCATTGCCCTGGCACCAAACGACCCGGACATCCGGAACAACTATGGACTCTTCCTCTGCGAGACGGGCCAGCCAGCGGCCGGCCTGAAGCAACTGGAGCAGGCCTGGACGAACCCGCTGTATGACACACCGGGTCGTGCGCTGGCGAATGCCAGCCGTTGTGCCGCGGGCACGGATCCGGACCTTGCCGAAACCTATCGACGTCGTGCCGCACTGTACGGCACCGTCGTTGATGTCTCGGCAGCCCCCTCGACTGCCAATTTACCCAAAACCCCGTAACCCGTAAGACCGGAAGCATGATGCAGAACCAAGACCCAAAGAATACGCCCGTCCCCGACAATCTCGAGCAGATGGCCCTGATGCCTGACACGACTGCGGCCGAGCAGGACAATGCGCCCGCAGCCCCAGTTGCCGCACCCGGGCTCAAGGTGGCGCGTGAGGCCAAGCGGATGTCGGTTGGCGATGCAGCGTACGCACTTAAGGTGAGTCCCCGGGTCATCGAGTCGATCGAATCCGCTGATTGGGAAAAACTGCCCGGCCGCACGTTCACGGTGGGTATGCTGCGTGCCTATGGCCGTCTACTGGAGATCCCGGTGGATGCGCTGATCGAGACGGTGCCGGGTGCTGGCCCTGCGGTGCGTAAAGCGGTTGCAGCACAAGCACCGCGCAGCAAACCGGTGGCTTCGGACCGGCACAACGCCGAGGTCAAACGTCAGACCAGTCGCATGTCGCGGTTCGGTCTCGTGATGATGCTGGTTGCGCTGGTCCTGGCTTATGCCGTACCCACCGAGTACTGGCGTGTGGCCGTGGACGAAGGCACGGCGCTGTACGAACGGCTTGTTCATCGCAAGACGGCTGATGCCAACCCGGATGCACCGACGGTCGTGCCATCGGCATCGACTGAGCCGGCAACAGCAACGCAGGCACCCACCGAGCAACAGGCACAGACCAGTACCGGAACGCTGGAACTACGTTTCGCCGCGCCGGCCTGGGTCGAGGTGCGCGATTACACTGGCCGTATCATCTATTCGCAACTCAACGCGGCAGGATCCACCCAGTTCATTACCGGAGCGGCGCCGCTGGATGTGATGATCGGGAATGCCAAACAGGTACAGGCCCGCTGGCGTGATGAACCGCTCAAACTGGATAAGCTGAGCAGCGATGATGTGGCGCGCCAGATCCTGCGCTAACCTGATGACATCATGATCTCGCAGAAATCACATACCCGCAGCGTCCGAATTGGCGACGTGGTCATGGGCGGCGGTTCACCGATCGTCGTGCAGGCCATGACCAATACCGATACGGCTGATGCACTCAAGACGGCCATTCAGGTCGCCGAGCTGGCACGGGCCGGTGCCGAGCTGGTCCGTATTACCGTGAATACGCCTGAGGCGGCCGCTGCTGTACCGGAGATTCGTGCCCAGCTCGATCGCATGGATTGTCCGGTGCCATTGATAGGTGATTTCCATTACAACGGCCACCGACTGCTGACTGATTACCCGGCGTGCGCCGAGGCGTTGGCAAAGTTTCGTATCAATCCGGGTAACGTGGGCTTCGGCAAGAAAAAGGACGAACAGTTCTCGCAGATGATCGAACTGGCGATCCGCTATAACAAGCCGGTGCGCATCGGCGTCAACTGGGGCAGCCTGGACCAGTCGGTGCTGGCACGGGTCATGGATGAGAATGCCCATAAGGCCGAACCCGGGTCCGCCAGCGACGTGATGCGTGAAGCATTGATTCTGTCGGCGCTGGAATCAGCCGCTCTGGCAGAGTCGCTGGGGTTGCCCGGCGATCGCATCGTACTGTCATGCAAGGTCTCCAGTGTGCAGGATCTGATCGCTGTGTACCGTGATCTTGCGGGCCGCTGTGATTACCCTTTACATCTGGGGCTGACGGAGGCCGGCATGGGCTCCAAGGGCATCGTCGCTTCCACGGCGGCCATGGCCGTCCTGTTGCAGGAAGGCATTGGCGACACGATCCGCGTATCCCTGACGCCCGAACCAAACGGTTCGCGCACACTGGAAGTGCAGGTGGCCCAGGAGCTCTTGCAGACGATGGGCTTGCGGGCGTTTACGCCGCTTGTCACGGCTTGCCCTGGCTGCGGGCGGACGACGAGCGTCTTTTTCCAGGAGCTCGCGTCGGAAGTGCAGAGCTATGTGCGCGAAAAAATGCTGGTTTGGCGCGAGCAGTATGACGGCGTCGAAAACATGACGCTGGCCGTCATGGGCTGCATCGTTAACGGACCGGGTGAAAGCAAGCATGCCAATATCGGTATCTCGTTACCGGGTACGGGCGAAACACCCGCAGCGCCGGTTTTCGAGGATGGCGTCAAAACCGTGACATTGCGCGGCGACAACATCGCCCACGAATTCAAAGACATTATCAACCGGTACGTCGAACGGACCTACCAGCGGAAAGCCTGAGCCATGAGCAATCGCCTGCAAGCCGTGCGCGGCATGAACGACATCCTGCCGGACGAGGCAGAATCTTGGGAGTGGCTGGAAGAGGTTCTGCGTGGCTGGCTCAAGAGTTACGGCTATCGACCGATCCGCATGCCCATCGTTGAGCCGACACCGCTGTTCAAACGCGCCATTGGTGAAGTGACTGATATTGTCGAGAAGGAAATGTATTCCTTTGTCGACAGCCTGAATGGCGAGCCACTGACGCTTCGCCCGGAAGGCACGGCGGGTTGCGTGCGCGCCGTTATCCAGCACAATGTGGCGGCCGAGCGCCCGCAACGCCTGTACTACATGGGCCAGATGTTCCGTCACGAACGTCCGCAGAAGGGTCGTTATCGCCAGTTCCATCAGGTGGGCGTTGAAGCCTTCGGGTTTGCCGGACCGGATGTCGATGCCGAGCAGATCCTGATGGGCGCCCGCCTGTGGCAGGATCTGGGCCTGGATAACATCCGTCTGGAACTGAATAGCCTGGGCCAGCCCGAAGAACGCGCGGCCCATCGTGCGGCCCTGATTGCATACTTTGAAGCGCATCAGGCTCAGCTCGACGAAGATGCTTTGCGTCGTCTGCACAGCAATCCATTGCGTATTCTCGATACCAAGAACCCGGACATGCAGGCGTTGGTCACTAATGCACCCCGTTTGATGGATTATCTGGGTGCTGAGTCATTGGCGCATTTCGAGCGCGTTCAGGCGCTGGTCCGCCATGCCGGAATCAGTTTTACCATCAACCCACGCCTAGTGCGCGGGCTGGACTACTACAACCTCACCGTCTTCGAATGGGTGACCGATGCGCTTGGTGCGCAGGGGACAGTGTGTGCCGGTGGCCGCTATGATGGGCTGGTCGAACAACTGGGTGGTAAGCCCACGCCCGCTTGCGGCTTTGCGCTGGGTGTTGAACGTTTGCTGGCGTTGTTGCAAGACGCCGATAGTCTTCCCCGGGCGGAGGCCCCCGATGTCTACCTGATTCATCAGGGTGAGGCGGCCGGAGATCTGGCAATTCGTGTGGCCGAAAGCCTGCGGGATACCGGGTTGGATGTCGTGTATCACTGCGGTGGCGGTAGCTTCAAGTCCCAGATGAAGCGAGCAGACCATTCCGGTGCGCCTCTGGCGGTGATCATCGGTGATGATGAGGTTGCCAAAGGGGAGGTGACCGTTAAGGCCATGCGCCAGAAGGATTGGGCAGAAGGCGAGACGGCGGATAACCAGATTCGTGTCGCGCTGGATGATCTGGCCGAGCACATCATGTCACAATGGACAGATGGTCAGGATTTCTGACCGGACGGAATTCTGAAAACAGGAAAGCACATGGCGGTATACGATCTCGAAGAACAGGAACAGATAGCGGCGTTGCGCAGCTGGTGGAAACAGTATGGTGGCTGGGCAACCGGGATCCTGCTGGCGGTGGCGTTGGGCTGGCTGGGCTGGTATGGCTGGCAGAGTTATCTCAAATCCCAGAACGCCGAAGCCAGTCGCATCTTTCTGGTACTGCAGCAAGCCAGCGCGCAGCAGGATACAGCCCGTGTCAAGCAGGCCGCCGGCGAGCTGGTGAGCCAGTATCCGAGCAGCCAGTTCAGTGCCCTGGGCGCCTTGCTGGCGGCTAGCACACTGGATGCGGCGGGTGATCCCAAAAGTGCCGAAGCCCAACTGAGCTGGGTCGCCGAGAATGGTAAGGATGCCTTGCGGGGCGTTGCCCGTTTGCGTCTGGCCGGCATCCAGATGGATCAGAAAGATTACGTTGGCGCATTGAAGACCCTGTCTGATAAGGCGCCCGCCGGCTTTGCCGCCCGCTACGATGCGGCGCGGGGCGATGCCCTGGCGGCTCAGGGTAAAACCGTTGAAGCACGGGCAAGCTATGACGCTGCCATCAAGAATCTGGAGCCCACTGGCAAAGAGGTAACCCCTGAGGCCGAGTTCGCCATGAGCGAGCCGGGTCAGTTGTTGCGTCGTCTGGTGATCGAAAAGCGGGATGCCTTGTCGGTATCGACCGCAGGCTGATATGTCGCGACGCGTATTTGCACGTCTGGTGCCCGCTGCGCTGCTCTGCCTCCTGGCAGGGTGTAGCCTGTTCGGCAGTTCCAAGGCCAAGCCCACACCGCTGACCCCGATCAGCGAACGGCTGACCGTGAATACGGATTGGCAAACTTCGGTCGGCAAGGCCGGGAATTTCACGTTCTTGCCTGCCAGCGGCGGACCGGTTGTCCTGGCCGCCTCGCATGACGGCACCCTAGTGCGGCTTGATAACGGTAAGGAATCATGGCGGATCAATGCCGGTCAGAAAATCTCAGCCGGGGCCGCCAGCGATGGTCGCCTAGTCGTAGTGGGGACCTACAAGGGTGAAGTACTCGCCTTTGATTTCGAAACCGGCAAGCCGGTCTGGGCTGTTCATGTGAAGGGGGAGCTGGTCGCACCGGCTGCGATTACCGAAGGCATCGTCGTCGTTCGTACCAGTGATAACCGGGTGATTGCGCTGGATGGCAATGACGGCAAACAGCGCTGGAATTACCAGCGCACCAATCCACCATTGGCCGTGCGATCGCTTGCACCACCGTTGCCTTTCGGGCCCTTTGTGCTGGTGGGGATGCCGGGGGGCAAGCTGTTTGCGTTGGCGCTGCAGAATGGGGCCCCGGCCTGGGAAGGTACGGTTTCCGTGCCGCGCGGCGCAACCGAACTAGACCGGGTCTCGGATGTGGTCACGGTGCCTGCCGTGCAGGGGCCGCAGATATGTGCTGTTGCTTTCCAGGGTCGCGCTGCCTGTTTCGATATGCAGGGGGGCAATCAGATGTGGTCGCGTGAAGTCTCATCGGTTGCCGGCATCACGATGGACGACAAGCGGGTGTTTGTGCCCGATGAGCAGGATGTCGTGCATGCTTTTGACCGGATGTCGGGCGCCTCCGTCTGGCGGCAGGATCGCCTGAAATATCGCAACCTCTCAGCCCCCGTCGCGCTGCCGATGGGGCTGCTGGTTGCGGACGGATTGGGTTTTGTACATGTACTTGATCGTGACACGGGCGAATTTGTCGGCCGTCTTAATGTAGGGGGCGGCGGCGTGATGGCATTGATGCCGGCACTGGGCCCCAATACCGCCGTTTTGCAGACGCGCAACGGCACACTGATGGCCATTACACTCCAATGAAACCGACGATCGCACTGGTTGGCCGCGCCAACGTAGGCAAATCCACGCTATTCAACCGGCTAACGCGTTCGCGTGATGCCATCGTCGCCGATATGCCTGGGCTGACCCGCGATCGTCACTATGGTCACGGCAAGGTCGGACGCAAGGGCTTTCTGGCGATCGACACGGGTGGTTTCGAGCCAAAATCCCGTGAAGGCATCACGCAGGAAATGGCGCGCCAGACTGAGCAGGCCATCCACGAAGCCGACCGGATTATTTTCGTGGTCGATGGTCGCGAGGGCGTCACGCCGCTCGACAAGGACATTGCCCAGTTGCTCCGCCGGATCAATCGTCCCGTTCTCGTTGCCGTCAATAAGGTAGAAGGCATGGATCGCGGCGTGGTAACAGCCGACTTTCATGAACTGGGTCTGGGTGAACCGCATCCGATTTCGGCCGCGCATGGCGAAGGGGTGCGGAGTCTGATCGACGATGCGCTGGAAGAATTCCCGGAGGATCCGGAAGACGCAGACGACGCCGAACGTATTCCCCGTGTGGCCATTGCCGGCCGCCCGAACGTTGGCAAGTCGACCCTGATCAATGCGCTGCTGGGTGAAGAGCGGGTGATTGCCTTTGACCAGCCAGGTACCACGCGCGATGCGATCGAGATCGAGTTCGAACGCGGCGACAAGAAATACCAGCTGATCGATACGGCGGGCGTGCGACGCAAGGGTCGTGTATTCGAAGCCATCGAGAAGTTTTCGGTCATTAAGACCCTGCAGGCTATCGAAGCCGCCAACGTCGTCATTCTGGTGCTCGACGCCCGACAGGATGTGGCGGATCAGGATGCGCATCTGGCCGGCTTCATCAAGGAATCCGGGCGGGCGTTGGTTGTCGCCATCAACAAGTGGGATGGACTGGGCGAGTATGAGCGTGAGCAGTGCAAGCTGGCGATCGAGCGTCGCTTCAAGTTTCTTGATTTCGCCAGCTTCCATTACATTTCTGCCAAGGAAGGCCGCGGTCTGGATGGCGTCATGCGCTCGGTCGACAAGGCCTACGCGGCTGCCATGGCAAAGCTGTCAACGCCACAGCTGACGCGCGTTCTGATGGATGCCGTTGCCCGACAGACCCCGCCGCGTCATGGCATTTTCCGACCCAAGCCGCGTTACGCGCACCAGGGCGGCATGAATCCGCCGCTGATTGTGATTCATGGTAACGCGCTGAACCATATTCCCGACAGTTACCGACGTTATCTGGAGCACTGCTTCCGCGACCATTTCAATCTGCAGGGCACACCACTCCGCCTACAGTTCAATGTGTCGCGCAACCCCTATGTTGATGATTGATCGGGTGTATCTGCTCAACATGCTTTGCGCATTTTGCTGTTTTGCTTTACATTGATCCCCTGATGCAGTCTTTGCATTCTCAGCCAATCCTTTCCCGCAATAATCAGAAGAAAGCGGAGTAATAAAAATGACAAACAAGGGCCAGTTGCTGCAGGATCCTTTCCTCAACGCATTACGTCGTGAACATGTGCCGGTGTCGATCTATCTGGTCAATGGCATCAAGCTGCAGGGCCAGATCGAATCCTTTGATCAGTATGTGGTTCTGTTGCGTAATACCGTGACGCAGATGGTCTATAAGCACGCTATTTCGACCGTTGTGCCGGCGCGCGCTGTCAATTTCAGTCAGGAGCCGCCCGCGGCATGACGCAGACCGACCCGGCACAGGCCGGGTTGTCGGATCCCCGCCTCGCCAGGCAGTCGGGCCGAGTCCGGCCGGATGCCAGGTCGGCTGAGCGGGTTCTGATTGTCCAAGTCGATTTCGGGGACCTTGATCTCGAAGAGGCCGTGGACGAGGTGCGTATGCTCGCCGAATCCGCTGGTGCCGAGGTGGGCGATGTGATGACCTGTCGCCGTGATCGTCCGGATGTGGCGCTCTTTGTCGGGTCCGGTAAGGCGACCGAGATTGCCCAGCGCGCCAGAGAACTGGATGCCGGGCTGGTCATCTTTAATCATGGTTTATCCCCGGTGCAACAGCGGAATCTGGAGCAGGTGATCCACGGTCGCGTGATTGATCGCACCAGCCTTATCCTCGATATCTTTGCCCTGCGGGCCCAAAGCGCCGAGGGCAAGCTGCAGGTCGAACTGGCGCAGCTCGAACACCTGGCGTCGCGCCTGATCCGGGGCTGGACACACCTGGAACGTCAGCGCGGCGGGATCGGCCTGCGGGGCCCTGGCGAAACCCAGCTGGAAACCGACCGTCGGTTAATCGGAACCCGCGTCAAAATGCTCAAAGAGCGGCTGGCCCGATTAGCACGTCAGCGTAAAACCCAGGGGCGGGCGCGCAGCCGGCAGGGTGTGCTGACCATTTCACTCGTTGGCTATACCAATGCCGGCAAATCGACGCTCTTTAATGCGCTCACGCACTCGGGCGCCTACGCGGCCGATCAGTTATTTGCCACCCTGGATACGACGGTACGTCGTGTCTGGTTACCCGAGGCTGGTAACGTGGTGGTTGCCGATACGGTGGGTTTTATTCGTGACCTGCCGCATACCCTGGTTGAGGCTTTCAAGGCCACCCTGGAGACAACGACTCAGGCAGATCTGCTGCTGCATGTGATCGATGGCGCCAACCCCGCCAGAGACTTGCAAATCGCCGAAGTTAACAAGGTTTTGTCAGAAATTGGCGCCAGTCGCGTCCCCCAGATCCGGGTCTATAACAAGTCCGATCTCACCGCGGCCGAGCCCGGAGTCGAGCGGGATGCCTATGGTAAAATTACGCGTGTGCGACTGAGTGCCCAAACGGGTGCCGGCCTCCCCTGGTTGCGAACGGCCATTGCCGAATTTGCACGCTCGGATCCCCATGCCCCGGTCATGCCGGAGGTCGCCGGGATTCCCTCTCAATCCGCTTCGGAGTTAGCGTCACCCCCGTTGTTGCCTGATGTCGATCAATGATCCCCAGTGGGGAAACAGTCACCGACCGGAACAGAAAGATCCGGATCAGGTACCAGACGCGACTGGTACTGGCTCGACGCAACCCGATGCCGCAGAAAAATCTGACGTAGCACCCCAACAGGGTGGGCAGGGCGGTTCTCCCCGGCAATCGCCGCCCCCGCCGGAAGGGCCGCCGGACCTGGAAGTGCTCTGGCAGCAACTGGTTTATGGTGTTCGCTCCCGTGTGGCCCGCTTGCTGGGTCGCGACCTGCCGCCCCCGCCTGTCATTACTGCGCCAGCCCGCGTGCCACTGTCGCCCACACCGGTTGCCGGTGTGCCCGAGTCCGGACCGCAGGCCGTTAATCCCTGGCAATCGCTCAGCCTCAAAAGCTGGCTGATCGGTGTATCGCTCATTGTGGGCGCCTGGCTTGTCAGTGGTTTTTACCTGGTAGATACCCAGCAGCGGGGCGTGCTCAGCCGCTTTGGCCAGATGATTGCCGTGGAGGAGCCCGGTTGGCATTGGCGCTGGCCCTATCCTTTCGAGACAGTCCGGCTGGTGAACGTCAGTGCAGAACGCACCATCGAAGTCGGGCTCAGCGAGCAGAAGGGCCGACGTCAGTCGGTCGGCCTGATGACGACGGCAGACGGTAATCTGGTTAATGTCGCTTATGCCATCGTGTATCAGGTGTCCGATCCGCTGGCCTATCTCAGCCGGGCCGAAGTGCCGACCGATCTACTGGTGCTGATGGCCGAGGATCAACTCCGTGGTGTCATCGCCCGTCAGGCCCTGAGTGATGTGCTGGGCGCAGGCAAGCGACAGCCGACGCCCATGCTTAAACCCGCACTGGATGGGCTGCGCCAGCAGCTGCAATTGACCGTATCAGGGTTGGCGTTGGGCGTCGAGATCAAGGGCGTCGAAGTTCGTGAGGTGCGTTTGCCCGCGCCGGTGCTGTCGGCCACCCGGGAGGCCGAGCGAGAGTCGCAGACTGCCCTGCGTGCACTGCGCGAGCGTCAGGGCGCCGCCACCGAAGCGTCAATCAAAGCCTACACGCTGGCCGGTCAGCTCGACGAACAAAGCGCGGGCTATGCCAGTGGGCTCCAGACATTGGTGAAGTCGCTGTCAAACAACGGGGGTCTGGCCGATGCCTCTGCAGTGGCCGGTCAGTTCGTTGAAACGGTCGGCGCCCTGCGCCAGCAGTATCCACTCCTGTTTGCAAGCCTTGCCGATCTGCAGCAGCGCGTGACCCCCGCAGCCGGGTCGTCGGGCCGCCAAGCTTCGACGAAGGGCGAAGGTAATCAGAACACCGACGCACCGCCTGCTGCCAGTGCACCGTCTGGCTGGCGGGACCGTGAGCTCATGCGTACGCGTGACCGCGTTGACCGACCGGGGAGTGGTTCATGACACAGCCGGCCGTGCCCACGAACGTATCAACGCAAGGACGACGCTTTACGCTCCGGCGTCTTGTGCTGGTCGTGCTGTCGCTGCTGATCCTGATCGGCATTTTTTCCGTGACGGTGGTTGAGACCGGGCAGGTCGCTGTGGCTACCCGGACCGGATCAGCGGCGGTGCGCGTGTTGTCGGCGCCGGGGATTTATCTGCGTATCCCCTTTATCGAACGCGTGTGGTTGATCGATACCCGTTTGCAGGTCAGCGAGCAGCTCACGCCGCAGGCTGTCACGGTGGCAAACGGCGAGTCGCTCCAACTGGCCGGGTGGTTGGCATGGCGGGTTGATGATCCTGCCAGATTTGGTGAACTTGCGATGGCGGGTGCGGCCAAAGTTGAAGAACGGTTTCTCAAGATATTGGCCGACGTGATGACCGACGATGTCCGTTCACGTCCGGCCCAGGCCGTGTTGCGTATGGATGCCACACAAAGCGGCGCGGCGTGGCTGGCGGCATTGAACGAACGACTGACCCCCTTGGGGGTGAGGGTAGAACAGGCAGGACTGCGTCAGGTCGGTTTATCTGAAACGGCCACGGAAGCCATCTACACCCGCATGGGCGAGGCAGAAACACGTAACGCCCGACAGATGCTCTTGGCGGTGACGGCCGATGCGCGTCAGGTGCAGGCCATGCAGACCCGGCAGCGCGACCAGGCCCTTGAAAAGGCCTATCAATCGGCGCGCAAAGCCCGGGACGATGCGGATGCGTCGGCCCTGGCCGCTTTTGCCCGTCAGTACGGGCAGCAGGCATCGGTCGTGCAGGCTTTCAAGACGCCTCCGGCATCAAGCCCGGAGACAACCCGTAATCCGGCCTCCGGGCCAAAGCAGGAGCCGTCCGATGAATGACACGATCTGGCTGGCGATTGCCCTGATGCTCGTATTTGAGGGTATGCTCCCATTCATTTCCCCGCGCATGTGGCGGGAAACCTTTGAACGCATGCTCCAGCTGCGCGATGGCCAGATCCGCTTTCTGGGTCTGACCGCCATGTTGGTGGGTGTGCTTATTCTTACTGTTCTACGTCAAACATCATGATGAAGTGGTTGTTGCCTGAATCCGTTGCCGATGCATTGCCCGACGAGGCGGCGCGTCTGGAGTCTCTGCGTCGCCGATTGCTCGATCTCTATGCCGGTCGGGGTTACGAACTGGTGCAGCCGCCATTGATCGAGTACCTGGAATCCCTACTGACCGGCGCCGGGCGTGATCTTGATCTACGTACCTTCAAACTGGTCGACCAGGCTTCCGGCCGGACCCTCGGTGTACGTGCCGACATGACGGCCCAGGTGGCGCGTATTGACGCACATCTGCTGAACCGACCGGGGGTCGTCCGTCTTTGCTATTGCGATAGTGTCCTCCATGCGCAACCTGCTGATATGCAGGCCAGTCGCCAGCCCCTGCAGCTGGGGGCCGAACTCTACGGCTACGCCGATCTGGCCGCTGATCTGGAGATCGTGCGTCTGGCTGCAGCCACGTTGCAGGCCGCCGGCGCGCCGGCAGCGCGTATCGATCTGGGGCATATGGGGATCTTCCGAACGCTGATGACGTTGGCAGGCGTATCGGATGAGGGTGAGGCGCTGTTCTTCAAATTGCTTCAGCGCAAGGATGTGCCAGCCCTTGAAAACGAGACTGCCGGCTGGCGCCCCGAACTTCGTGCCGCCCTGCTGGCGCTACCGCGTCTGTATGGTGACCGGTCGGTGCTGCAGACGGCCCGCACGGCGCTGCCGCAGGTGCCGGCAATCCACAAGGCGCTTGATGATCTTGAATCCATGCTGGATCAGGCACCGGATCTGCCTCTGTGTCTGGATCTCTCGGATCTGCGTGGCTACCACTATCACAGCGGTATCGTCTTTGCGGCGTATTGCCCCGGAGATACCGGCGCCATGGCACTCGGCGGCCGTTACGATGGCGTTGGCGCTGCCTTTGGTCGCGCCCGACCAGCGACCGGGTTTTCGCTCGATCTGCGTGAGTTGTGCCGTTTGTCGAATATCAAGCCTGTTGCCGAAGCGATCTTTGCAGCCGCACTGCCGGCCTCGGCTGCGGCGGCAGAGGTTGAGGCGCGTGGTCAGGCAATCCAGATGCTGCGTGAGCGGGGCGAGCGTGTGGTTGATGCTTTGCCGGGTGAGCACCTAGAAGGTGGGCAGATTGGCTATAGTGGCACCCCGTGCGACCGGCAACTCGTGCAGATGCAGGGCAAGTGGGTAGTGACCGCCTGTTAATTGTTTTCGTTTTATTTTGATAGAAGTCGAGTATGGCAAAAAATATCGTAGTCGTAGGGACCCAGTGGGGTGATGAAGGCAAAGGCAAGATCGTCGACTGGCTGACAGACAACGCCGGCGGGGTCGTGCGTTTCCAGGGCGGCCACAATGCCGGCCATACCCTGGTGATTGGGGAGAAAGAGTACAAACTCAACCTCGTGCCCTCGGGTATTGTGCGCGATGGTGTGCATTGCTACATCGGTAACGGCGTCGTCCTCGACATCCACCACCTGCTCAGCGAAATCGCCACCCTGGAGGCTGATGGCCTCAAGGTGCGCGGTCGCCTGACCATCAGCCCGGGCTGCCCGGTTATCCTGCCTTACCACGCCGCGCTGGATCGGGCGCGAGAAGCCAAGCGTTGTGGCGACACCAAGATCGGCACCACCGGTAAAGGCATCGGTCCGACCTATGAAGACAAAGTGGCGCGTCGTGCGCTGCGCGTGTACGACCTGTTCCATCCGGAAACGTTGTCGGCCAAGCTGACCGAGCTGCTGGATTATCACAACTTCGTACTCACCCAGTATCTGGGTGCCGAACCACTGGATCATGCGACGATCCTGGCGCAGGCGCTGGCCGATGCCGAACAGATCAAGCCGCTGGTCGGCGATGTCTCTGCTGCACTGTATGCCGCAAATAAAGCCGGTCAGAATCTGCTGTTCGAAGGCGCGCAGGGCACCCTGCTCGATATCGACCACGGCACCTATCCGTTCGTCACCTCGTCGAACTGCGTTGCCGGCCAGGCAGCTGCCGGTAGCGGTGTGGGTCCGGGCATGCTGCAATACATCCTGGGGATTACCAAGGCGTACACCACCCGTGTGGGCGGTGGCCCGTTCCCGACTGAGCTGGATATCGACACCGAAGGTGCGCCGGGTTACCAGATGTCGACGGTGGGCCGCGAGTTTGGTACCGTCACCGGCCGCAAGCGCCGTTGTGGCTGGTACGATGCAGCCGCCATGCGTCGGTCGGCCATGATCAACGGCTTGACCGGCCTGTGCATCACCAAGCTCGATGTGCTCGACGGCATCAAGGAACTGAAGATCTGCACGGGTTACAAGCTGGATGGCAAAACGCTGGATCTGCTCCCGCTGGGTGCCGATGATGTGGCCCGTTGCGAGCCGATCTATGAAAGCATGCCGGGTTGGTCCGAAACCACGTTCGGTGCCAAGCGCTGGGAAGACCTCCCGGCAGCCGCACAGAATTACCTGTTACGACTGGAGCAGGTCACTGGGGTACCGGTGGCGATTGTGTCCACCGGGCCCGAACGGGATGAGACGATTGTTCGTGTTCACCCCTTTGCCTGATCCACAAACTTTGAGCCCGCAGATGCGGGCTCAATCACTTGGTCGATCCGTCTTGTTTTTAGCCGGGTCGGCGCCATTTAACTGCACTAAACACTCAAAAACAAAAAACCCGCCGAAGACAACCTGGCGGGTTCAATGTATTTTCGTTGGTGCCCAGGAGAGGACTCGAACCTCCACGGAGTTACCCGCTAGTACCTGAAACTAGTGCGTCTACCAATTCCGCCACCTGGGCAGGTGCGAAGATCAGCATTATAGAAGAAAGAACGAAAATGTCAAAGAATGCCAAGCGGGTCGCCAAAGTACGACGACAGGACCCGCACTACGAGCGGGAAAGCGGGAAATACGAGAACCCGTTGCCCTCGCGCGAATATGTCATCGAAACCCTGCAAAAGGCCGGCCGCCCGATGGGCGAATACGAACTGGCTGACCAACTGGCCATCGGTGCCGATGAACTGGATGCGTTTGAACGTCGCATCCGTGCCATGGAACGCGAAGGCCAGCTGATGCGCAACCGCAAGGGCGCCCTGATTCTGCCGACCAAAGCCGATCTTGTGGCCTGTCGTATCGAGGGCCACCCGGATGGATTTGGCTTTGCACGTCCGGAAACCTCGATTGGCCGTGACAAGAGTGCCGACATCTTTCTGGATAACCGCCAGATGGAGAAGGCCCTGCATGGCGACCGGGTGCTGGTGCGCGTCACCGGCAAGGATCGCCGAGGGCGTCCGGAGGGCAGCATTGTCGAGGTCACCGAGCGTGCCAATACCGAGGTCGTGGGTCGGGTGTTTGATGAATACGGCGTGCGTTATGTCGTGCCGGAAGATCGTCGCTTGCATACGCGCATCGTCATCGCGCCGGAGACGCCTGCAAACGGCGGTGCTGGCAAACGCCCGCGCAAGCCCAAAGCGGGTGAAACGGCGGTACAGCCGGGTCAGGTGGTGATTGCCGAGATTCTGGAGCAACCGGGCAAGCGCACGCTGCCTGTTGGCCGTATCAAGGAAGTTTTGGGTAACTATGCCGACCCGGGCATGGAGATCGAAATCGCCTTGCGTAAGCATGATCTGCCGTTCGAATTCCCCAAAGCGGTGATTGATGAGGCCGCCAAGCTGCCGGACGCTGTGGTGGTCGACAAAGATCTCGGCAAGCGCGAGGATCTGCGCTGCCTGCCACTAGTCACCATTGATGGCGAAACCGCTAAGGACTTCGATGATGCCGTCTTTGCCGAAGCCCTGCCCAAAGGCAAAGGCTGGCGCCTGGTGGTGGCGATTGCCGATGTCTCGCACTATGTGCGCCCCGGCTCGCCGCTGGATACGGAGGCCGAGGCCCGGGGCAACTCGGTGTATTTCCCGCGCCGGGTGATACCGATGTTGCCGGAAAAGATTTCCAATGGTTTATGTTCGCTCAATCCGGATGTTGATCGTCTGGCGATGGTTTGCGACGCGCAGGTCAATGCGGACGGTGAGGTGACGCAGTATCGCTTTTATCCGGCGGTATTCCGTTCGCGGGCCCGTCTGACTTACAACCAGGTCTGGGGTTGGCTCTCGGGTGAGCTAACGCCGGCAACCCCGGTGCACCAGGCTGTTCAGCCGCAACTGCAAACGCTCTATGCACTGTTCAAGGCGTTGCATGCCGCCCGAGAAAAGCGTGGCGCGATTGATTTTGACACTGTTGAAACACAGATGCAGTTCAACGACCACGGCAAGATCGAGGCGATCGTGCCGGTCATCCGTAACGACGCGCATCGGTTGATTGAGGAGTGCATGCTGGCTGCCAACGTTTGTGCGGCCGACTTCCTGGAAACGAAAAAACAACCGGGACTATTCCGTATTCATGGAACGCCCAGCCCAGAGAAGCTTCAGGGCCTGCGCGATTTCATGAAGGAATTCGGCCTGGGGCTGGAGGGGGGAGACTCTCCCACCGGAAAGGATTACGGCAAGCTATTGGATCAGATCCGTGAGCGGCCGGACTTTTCGCTCTTGCAGACCATATTACTGCGCTCGATGCAGCAGGCGATTTACAGCCCGGACAACATCGGTCACTTCGGTTTGTCCTACGAGTACTACACGCACTTCACCTCGCCGATCCGTCGTTACCCGGATCTCCTTGTCCACCGCGCTATCAAGAACGCGCTGAAGTTTGAAAAGGTCAAACTGCCGGCGGATGAGGGTGCCTGGGAAGAAATCGGGCTGCACTGTTCGGCCACCGAGCGGCGCGCCGACGAAGCGACGCGGGATGTCGAGTCCTGGCTCAAGTGCTATTACATGCAGGACCGGGTGGGCGAAGTGTTCGATGGCACCATCTCCGGGGTGACGGCCTTTGGGGCGTTTGTCACGCTCGATCAGGTGTATGTGGAAGGCCTGGTGCATATTTCGGAACTGGGTTCTGATTACTTCCACTACGATCCGATTCGTCACTGCCTGCTGGGTGAACGCACCAAGCAGCAGTATCGCGTGGGTGATCGTCTGCGCGTCAAACTGGTTCGTGCCGATCTGGAAAGCAACCGCATTGATTTTGTACCGGCCACTGCAACCGATGAAGCCGTGCAGGCAGCGGGCGCTGGGGCGTCGCTGCAGGGCGGTGGCGAACGGGAAGCGCTGGCCCTGGCGCGTAGCCGTAAGACCGGGCGACCGTTGGCCGTTGAGCGTCATCTACTCGAGGCCGAAATGGCCAAGTCTCAGGCAGCGCCGCGCAAGAAACCCGCAGTCGTTGCGGTGGGGACCCCGGCGGGCAAAAGTCGCGCCATCGGACGCCAGAAGCCAGCGGGTAAAACACCCGGCCGGCCAGCGACCGGCGGCCAGGCCAAGCCGGCCAAAGCGGTAAAATCTGGCACCGCTCAAAAGCCTGCCCGTGCTGCGAAGTCGTCAAAGTCACCCAAGCCGGCCAAGTCACCCGTTGCGTCCGCTAAGAAGGCTGCAAAATCCAGTAACCGATCCCGCCGAGCCAAAGCATGAGTAGCAATACCCGTTTGATTCACGGTTTCCATCCCATCATGGCGCGCCTGCGCCATGACCCGGAGAGCGTGAAGGAAATCTATCTCGATAACAATCGTCAGGATCGCCGGGTCAAGGACTTGCTGCGCCTCGCCGAACAGGCGGGTGCCCGGGTAGTGCAAGTTGAGAATCCGCGCATCGAAGGCATGGCGCCCAACGCCCGCCATCAGGGGGTTGTCGCGCGTGTTGATGCTCGGCAGAAAGCCATTCATCTGGATGACGTGCTGGATACGCTGGAAGAACCGCCGTTTCTGCTGGTGCTCGATGGCATCACCGACCCACGTAACCTCGGTGCCTGCTTGCGTGTGGCCGATGCGGCGGGTGTCCATGCGGTCATTGCGCCGAAAGATCGCGCAGTGGGTTTGACCGATGTCGCCATGAAGGCGGCCTCCGGCGCTGCCGAGACCGTGCCTTACATCATGGTGACCAACCTGGCGCGCACGCTGCGCGAACTCAAGGCGCGGGGCATTTGGGTCATTGGCACCGCTGGCGAGGCCAGTGAAGATCTTTATGCCGCCCAGTGGCCGACCGGTGGCGTGGCCTGGGTGATGGGCGCCGAGGGCGATGGCATGCGTCGTCTAACGCGCGAGACCTGTGACGCGCTGGTGCATATTCCCATGGGGGGGTCGGTCGATAGCCTCAATGTCTCCGTTGCCGCCGGTGTTTGCCTGTTTGAGGCGGTGCGTCGCCGACGGGTCTGAGTTATCGCCCGAGACTGCGGGCGTGCTCCACATCGGCCGGGTTTTTCTCATCCGTGTAGAAGTGGGCAGGGCGATTCGATGGGCTGTCGCCATTGCGACAGAGCACTTCGACATTGGCCAGAGGCCGATCCTTGTGCAGCAATTCCACAGCGCAAC
>JACCED010992907.1_pt1 | contig 38972 bp, 32 predicted proteins | sample 7455021 | NCBI WGS metagenome assembly JACCED01 (sample SAMN15323456, study PRJNA562643) | freshwater metagenome | isolation source: river surface water | place: USA:Blue River Watershed | collected 2017-08-19
ACCACGACGATCAGGATGATCATGGCGGTTTCGCCGTTCAGGAATGCGAGGGGGGAGAGCATGGGGAATGTTATTGCTGAAGATTGCAGGAAAGACCACTTTTTAGCATCTTCTCCGCGATGTCAACCCATGTCTCCCATCGTGAAGTCTGGTATACGGGACGCGTCCAGGGGGTCGGTTTCCGCGCCCAAGCCCTGCAGGTCGCCCGGGGGTATGACGTGACCGGCTTCGTCCAGAACCTGCCCGATGGCCGCGTCTACCTGCATGTCGAGGGGGCGGGGCAGGAGGTCGAGGCCTACACCGAGCAACTGGCCAAGACCATGGATGGGCATATCCGGTCCACCGAGGTGCGTGATTTCGCGGGCATCCGCACCGCCACCGATTTCTCGATCCGGCGATGACGGACGGCCCCGCCATCGAAGTCCGCCGCCTGACCAAGGATTTCCGCGTCGGGCTGAAGGGCGTGAAGCTCCGCGCGGTGGATGACCTGACGCTGAACATCCCTCGCGGTCAGGTCTTCGGACTGCTCGGGCCCAACGGCTGCGGCAAGAGCACCACGTTGAAGGTCGTGCTGGGGCTCGTCCCGGCCACCGCCGGTGAAGTCGCCATCCTCGGGCAACCTTCCGCGACCGCGGCGGCCCGCGCCCGCACGGGCTTCCTCCCCGAGGCGCCTTATTTCCACAAGTTTCTCAGCGGCCGCGAACTCGTGCGCTACTGCGCCCACCTGAGCGGCGTCCCGGCCGACCGGGTGGAGGCCGCCGTCGACGAGGCCGTCGCCCTGGTCGACCTGCGCGAAGCCGCCGGTCGGCTCGTCGGCACTTATTCCAAGGGCATGCTCCAGCGCATCGGCCTGGCGCAGGCCATCGTCCATGATCCCGAGCTGGTGATCCTCGACGAACCCACCGCGGGCGTCGATCCGGTCGGCGCGGCCGCGATCGGCCGGATCATCGAGGCGATGCGGTCCCGCGGCAAGACGGTGGTGCTGTGCTCGCACCTGCTCGGCCAAGTGGAGCAGGTCTGCGACCGGATCGCGATCATGGACAAGGGGCGCCTCGTGCTCGAGGGCGCGGTCGAGGAGGTCCTGGAACGCCGCGACCGCCACGTGTTGACCGTCGACGCCCTCTCGCCCGCGGCGCTGGCCGCCGCCGAGGCCGCGCTCGCCGCCCATGGCGCCCGCCTCGGCTCCGTCACCCACCCGCGCCGTTCGCTCGAGGAGCTCTTCCGCGAGCTCGTCACCGGCAGCCGCGACGCCTGATGAAAGCCTCCTGTCATCGCGCGCTCTGGATCGCCCGGATCACCTTCCTGGAGGCCATCCGCCAGCGTTTCTTCGCCTTCCTCTTCGTCCTGGGCGCGGCCCTCGTCCTCGCGGCCGGCGCCGTGCGGGTCTTCGACTTCGGGCATAGCGAACTCAAGTTCCTCGCCGATTTCGGCTTCGGTGGGCTCTTCCTTTTCGGCTCCATCCTGGGCGTGGTCATGACCGCGCAGCTGTTCTTCGCCGAGATGGACAACCGGACCGCGCTGACGCTCCTCGCCAAGCCGCTCAGCCGGGCCGAGTTCCTCGCGGGCAAGTTCCTGGGCATCTGGGCCGTCCTCGGCGTCTTCGTCGCGGCGCTCGCCGCCTTGTTGGCGGTCATGCTCGGTGGGCGGGCCGCCGAACTCGCGCAGCTCGCGGCCGAGCGCCGGCTCTCGCCGCCCGAGTGCGACCTCGCCGGACTCGCCCTCTACGCCCTGCTCCAATGGCTGCGGCTGGGTGTGGTCGTCGCGATGGTCTTGGCGGTGGCCGCCGCCGCCCGGACCTTCCTCTTCGCCGTCGTGGTGGGGGCGCTCGCCGTGCTCGCCGGCCAGCTCCAGTGGCTCTCGCAGGAACTGCTGCTGAAGCCCGCCGAGCCCGGCCTTGGCCAAGCCGGCCTGTGGCTGCTCACGCACCTGCTGCCCAACCTGCAGCAGTTCAACTTCGGGGACGCCCTGGTGCTCGCCCCGCACCAGGTCCCGGCGGGCACCTTGCCTTGGGTCTTCCTGTCCGGGCTCGCCTACGTCCTCGCCTTCCTGGCCTTGGCCACCTTCCTCTTCCGGCGGAGGGAAATCTGACCATGCGGCGCGCCCTGCCTTGGCTCGGTTTCCTCGCGCTCTTCCTCGCGGTCGGGAGCCTCGCGGAGCAGGCGTGGCGGCGCGCCCGGCTGGCCTTGCCGGAGATCGGCCGGCGCGAACTCGAGCCCACGCTGGGACAGGGGGTGCTGCTCGGCGTGCTGGGAGGCTTCCGCACCGTGGTGGCGGACTTCACCTGGATCCGCGGCTACGCGCTCTGGGAGCGCAAGAACGACCGCGCGGGCACGGAGCTCCTGATGCGCGCCGCCTGCGCCCTCGACCCGCGCTCGCGCTTCTTCTGGGAGAACGCCGGCCTCTCCGTCGCGAACGACATGGCCCATTGGGAGATCCGTCGGCGCGGCGGTTACGCCAAGGTCCCCAAGGAGATCCAGGATCACCTGCTCCGGAGCTACGCCCAACGAGGCATGGCGCTGCTCGACGAGGGGATCGCGAGCACCGGGGGCGATGCGGCGCTGCTCGCCACCGCGGCGCTCGTGGCGGAACTTCAGCTGAAGGATCTCGGACGCTCGGCCGACTACTACCGCCGCGCCGCGGAGGCGCGCGCCGCCCCCTGGTTCGCCGCGCGCTTCGCCGCCGCCAACCTCTGGAAGGAGGGGCGTCGGCGCGAGGCCTACGCCTGGTACCGGGCGCACTGGCAGAAGGTCCTGAGCCGCACCGAGGATGGCTCGCCGGACGACCTTAAGCAGCTGCGCGACATGGAGCACGAACTTCGGCTCCCGTTGCTGGCCCGCTTGCCCCTGCAGCCCTGGGAGGTCGCGCAACCGGGCATCGTCCCGCGCGCGGCCGACGGGGTCACGGCCCCGACGCCGGCCGGCGGACAGGGGTTGAGGTGATCAGAACGGCTCGTTGCCTTCCGCCTTCGGCTCGGCGGGGGCGCCCTTGGCGCCCTTCGGCTTGCGCGGCGGGAAGGCGAACCACCAACCCTTTTCCTTGTCGGCGACGAGGAAGGCTTCGAAGGTGCGGCGGGTGCGGTTGGAGACGAACTTCTTCAGGCCGGTCTTGCCCTCGGTGAGGAGCTTGCGCACGTCGTCCGGGGTGATCGGAGATTTCAGCATCTCGGTGTTGAGGCTGAAGGTCTTCTTCGCCCCAGCTTCCTTGGCCTTGGTCGGGCACACGCGGTAGCCCGCGGCGGGGGTCTGCTGGACGGGCAGGCCGCTGACCGGGCAGTCGCCGAGCACGGGCCAGGTGGGGTCGAAGGGGGCGCCGTCGGGATCGCCGTCGCGCGGGGGGAGGTCGAGGGCGGAACGCAGTTGGCCATCCTTGTCCTCGAGCTTGACGTAGCCGGAGTAGTTGCGTCCCGACTTGAGTGAGCGGAAATCGTTGAAGGGGCCGATGCGTCGGCTGGCGAGCAACTCGGTGAGTTCGGCCGGCGAGAGGGGCCGGCCGCCGAGCTCGCGGTAGACCAGCACGGCGGGCACGGTCTTCTTGCCCTGGGTGATCATCTCGGCCGACACGTACTTGCGGTCGTCGGCCAGCATGGGGGTGCCGCCGGGCGACAGCACGGTCGGCACGAGGGGTTCGGCCGCGATGGGATTGTCGATGAAGGTCTTCACCTTGCCGACCATCTCGGCCACCTGGTCCTTGATGCCCTTCATGAACGCGGCGGGGTCCAGGCGGTCGCGTTCCATCTCGCGCAATTTATGCTCCCATTCGCCGGTGAGCACCGGGTCGGCCAGCATCAGGAGTTCGTTGGAGGTCAGGAAACGCTCCAGCTTGAAGGCCTTGCCGAGGGGGACGAGTTCCTTGCCCTGGCGTTCCAGGTACTTCTGGCCCAGCAGGCCTTCGATCGTCGCGGCGCGGGTGGCGGGCGTGCCGAGTCCGCGCTCCTTCATCGCCTCGGCGAGGGCTTCGTCGTCGAGCTGCTTGCCGGCGTTCTCCATCGCGCCGAGCAGGGAGGCTTCGTTGTAGCGGGCCGGCGGCTTGGTCGCGTCCTCGCGGACCTCGATGTCATGCACCTTGGCCTTGGGCGGTTCGCCGTCGGCGGGGGCGAGCGCGGGGAGGGTGGCGGCGCCTTCCTTGTCCTTGTCTTCCTCGGCGTCGGCTTCCTGGCCCCAGACCGCGCGCCAACCGGCGAAGACCAGGACCTTGCCGGTGGTGCGGAAGGCGTGCGGGCCGACCGTCGTCGTGCGGACGGTCTCCTCGAACTCGGCCATCGGGAAGAAGACGGCGACGAAGCGGCGGACCACCAGGTCGTAGATCTTGCGTTCGACGTCGGAGAGCCCCTCGGGGAGCGTGCCCGTGGGGACGATGGCGAAGTGGTCGCTGACCTTCTTGTTGTCGAAGACGCGGCGACCGGCCGAATCGACCCAGCCCTTCGCGAGGGCTTCCTTGGCGAAGCCGCCGGCGGGATGGGCGCCTTCGAGCGACTGCAGCACCATCTTGGCGTTGCCCACGTAGTCCTCGGGCAGGTACTGGGAGTCGGTGCGGGGGTAGGTCAGCGCCTTGTGGCGTTCGTACAGGGCCTGGGCGGCGGCGAGGGTCGTCTTGGCCGAGAAGCCGAAACGACGGTTGCCCTCGCGCTGCAGGGTCGTGAGGTCGAAGAGGCGCGGCGCGCTGTCCTTCTTGGGCTTGCGTTCGTCGACGACCGTGCCGCTCCCCACCTTGAGGGCCTCGGCGGCGACTTGGCGGGCCTGGGCCTCGTCGTAGAAGCGGTCGGCTTCCTTGCGCTCGGCGACGCCGGGGACCTGGGCGTTGCCGAGGTAATGGCCGGAGGCCACGCCGAAGTCCGCGATGACCCGCCAGAAGGCCTTGGGGACGAAGTTGCGGATCTCGAGCTCGCGCCGGACGACCAGCATGAGGGTCGGGGTCTGCACGCGGCCGACGGGGTGCACGCTCTCCTTGGAGATCTTGCCGCCGCCGAGCATCTTGCTGGCCGCGCGGGTCAGGTTGAGGCCGACGATCCAGTCGGACTGCGAGCGGCAGATCGAGGAGGAACGCAGCCCGGCCTTCTCGGAGACGTCGAGCAGGTGGTCGAAGGATTCCTTGATCGCCGCCGGCGTCATGCTCGTCAGCCACAGGCGCTTCTCGGGCAGCTTGGCGCCGGCGAGGACGCAGATCATGTGGAAGATGAGCTCGCCTTCGCGGCCGGCGTCGCAGGCGTTGACGACGCAGCCGATGTCCTTGCGGAGGAGCAGTTTCTTCAGCTGCTGGTACTTTTCGCCGGCGCCGCGTTCGGTGCGGGGGCGCAGCACGGCCTTGGCAAGGCTGCCGTCGAAGTTGGGCGGCAGGATCGGCAGGTTCTTCAGCGTCCAGGACTTCCAGTCCGGGTTCAGCTCATGCGGCTCGACGAGTTCGGCGAGGTGGCCGACGGCCGAGGAGATCACCCAGGTGTCGTTCTCGAAGGCGTCGCCCGACTTGGGCACCTTGAGGACCTTGGCGAGGTCCGCGGCGACCGAGGGCTTCTCGGCGATGACGAGGGTCTTGGCGCCGGTGGCGACGGCGGAATCGGAGGACTGGGCGGGCTTCTTGCGCATGCGTAGGATGATAACCGATGGTCAAACCGGTTACATTCCTTGCTCGGCGAAGGAGTCGTCCAGGGCGGCGATCAGGGTGGCGATGGTGGCGTCGGTCTCATCCCCCATGTTGGAGATGCGGAAGGTCTTGCCCTTCAGCTTGCCGTAGCCGCCGTCGATCACGATCTGGTGCCGGGACTTGAGGGTCTTGTTCAGGCGCTCGAGGTCGGCGTTGCGGTCGTTCCTGAAGCAGTTGAGTCCGCGCGTGCCGAAGGCGGGGTCGGGCAGCAGCGAGAAGCCCTTGGCGAGGCCCCAGGCGCGCATCCGCTCGTTGAGGCGCAGGTGGCGGGCGAAGCGGTTCTCCAGGCCTTCGGCCTCGATCTCGACCAGCTTCTGCTGCAGGCCGTAGAAGAGGGAGATGCACGGCGTCGACGGGGTCATGCCCTTGACGTGGTTGTCGTGGAACTCGATCAGGTCGAAGTAGTACCCGCGGTCCGGGGACTGCTTGGCGCGTTCGCGGGCGCGCTCGCTGACCGCCAGGATCGCCAGGCCAGGGGGTAGGGCGAGGGCCTTCTGGGAGCCGGTGAGCAGGATGTCGATGCCGAGCTCGTCCTTCTTGATCGGCAGCGTCGAGAAGGAGCTGACCGAGTCGACGATGGCGATGACGTCGGGGAACTCGCGGATCACGGCCATGAGGTCGACGATCGGCGAGAGCGTGCCGGTGGAGGTCTCGGAATGGATGAAGGTGATGCAGTCGAACTTACCCGTGGCGAGGGCCTGGCGCACGGCGGCCGGGTCGATCGGCTTGCCCCAGTCGAACTGCAGGGCCTCGGCGTGCTTGCCGCAGCGCTTGGCGACGTCGTTCCACTTGTCGGAGAACGCGCCGTTCATGCAGTTGAGGACGCCCTTGCGGCAGACGTTGCGCAGGGCGCCTTCCATGACGCCCCAGGCGGAGCTGGTGGCGAGGTAGACCGGGTCCTTGGTGAAGAACATGGACTGCAGGCGGGGCTGCATGTCGTTGTAGAGCTTGACGAAGGCCTCGGAGCGGTGGCCGATCATCGGCTTGCCCATCGCCTGGACGATGGAGGGGGACACGGTCAGCGGGCCGGGGATGTAGAGGCGGTTGCTCATCGTTGGAAAGTGGAGAGGAGGGCGGGGGAGGCGGGGGAGTGCTCGAGGCGCACGATCCGGCGGTTGCGGTCGGCGAGGGTGACGGTGCGGGGGGTCCAGGCCGGGGCCTCGGCGACGGGGACTTCCGCGAAGGTCATGATGACCAGCAGGTCGCCGGATTTGCCGAGGTGGGCGGTCGCGCCGTTGAGGCAGATCTCGCGGGTGCCGGCCGGGGCGGGGATGGCGTAAGTCTCGAAGCGCTGCCCATTGGCGAGGTTGCCGACCAGGATCTTCTCATAGGGCATCATCCCGACGAGGTCCATGAGCTCCCGGTCGATGGCGAGGGAACCCTCGTAGTCGAGGCGGGCACCGGTGACTTCGGCGCGCAGGAGTTTGGTGCGCAACAGGTGGACGAGCATGGCGCGGAGTCGTCCCTTCTCAATCGGGATGCTTGCCTGCGTCAAACAACTTTGCATCTAATCGTCCATGGCGGCGAAGCATCGTGGGTTCCTTTCCTCGCTCGGCGAGGCCATCGCCGGCTTCGCCGTCGACGTGGTCTATGGCCGCCGGAAGGGCTTGGGTGCTTGGTTATTGGGCGGCTTCCTGCGGGTGCTTTCGTGGGTTTTCGAACTGCTGGTGCGCCTGCGGCTCTGGTTGTACCGCCACCGCCTTTTCCGCGACACCCCTTTGGGGTGCAAGGTCGTGGTCGTGGGCAATCTCACCGTCGGCGGCACCGGGAAGACGCCCGTCGTGCTCAAGATGGCCCAGGTCCTCGCCAGCCGCGGCCGCAAGGTGGCCATCCTGTCCCGGGGCTACAAGGGCGCCTCCGATTCGTGGGCGAAGCGTTTCTGGCGCTGGTTGACCCAAGGCAGCCGCCCCGACCCGCTGGTGGTCTCCGATGGCCGCGCCGTGCTCGTGGGGCCCGATGAGGCCGGCGACGAGCCCTACATGCTCGCCCGCAACCTCGCCGCCCTCGGCGTGGTCATCATCGTCGACCGCGACCGCGTCGAAGGCGGGCGGTTCGCGCTGCGTCGTTTCGGCGTCGACACGATCCTGCTCGACGACGGCCTGCAGTACCTGCCGCTCCGGGGCCAGATCAACCTGGTGCTGGTCGACAGCCACGATCCCTTCGGCAACGGTTGCCTGCTGCCGCGGGGCATCCTCCGCGAGCCCATCGCCAACCTCAGCCGCGCCTCCTATGTCTTCGTCACCAAGTCGACCGGCGCGCCCGACCCCGCGTTGGTCGCCCTGATCCGACGCCATAACCCGACGGCCGAAATCGTGCCGTGCGCGCACCGCGCCCGCGAGTTGGTCGAGGTCGACGGCCCGGCGCGACTGCCCCTCGAACACCTGCGGGGCCGCCGCGTGGCCGCCTTCTCCGGCATCGCCACGCCGGAGCGCTTCGAGGAGACGCTGAAGGGCGAAGGCGCCCTCCTCGTCGCCAACCGCCGCTTCCTCGACCACCATGCCTTCAACGACGAGGATCTGGACGAGGTCCTGGAACAGGCGCTGCGGGCGCAGGCGGAGATGATCGTCACCACCGAAAAGGACGCCGTGCGCCTGTTGGCCCGTTTCCATCCCTCCGTGCCGCTCTATTACGTCCGCCTCGAGGTGGAGGTGCTCGGCGAGGGCGACGGCTTCAACGCGGCCGTCGAGCGCATCTGCTTCGGCTCTACCGGCCCGGCTCGCTGAAATCCACCTCGCCCGGCCGCGCCGCCAGCCGCAGGAAGGTTTCCTGGGCGCCCGGGGCGAGCCGACCGCGGGGGTCGCAGGGTACGTAGGTCCCGTCCGGACGCAGTTCCTTCGCGTCGCCCTGGCGGTCGCGGTAGGTGGCCAGGACCTCCTCCTCCATGCGCCGAACGAGCTCCGCCGAGCGCAGGGGGAAGACGCACTCCACGCGCCGGAGGAAATTGCGGGGCATCCAATCGGCGCTGCCGAGCAGCAGGATGGGCTCGCCGCCGTCGTTCCGGAAGCGGAACAGGCGGCTATGCTCGAGGAACCGGCCCAGGAAGCTGCGCACGCGGATGTTCGCGCTCTTGCCGGGCACGCCGGGGGTCAGGCAGCAGATCCCCCGGACGACGAGCTCGATCCGGACGCCCGCGTTCGAGGCGTCGTAGAGGGCGCGGATGACCTCCGGATCGACGAGGCTGTTCACCTTGGCGAAGATGGCCGCCGGGCGACCCGCGCGGGCGGCGGCCGCCTCGGCTTCGATCAGCGCGACGATGCGTCCCGCCAGGTGGAAGGGCGCGACCAGCAGGTGCCGGAAGTTCGGCGAGGCGAGGTTGCCGGTCAGGACGTTGAAGAGCAGGCCGACGTCGGCGGTGATCTCCTCGTCGGCGGTCAGCAGCGAGAAGTCGGTGTAGACGCGGGCCGTCTTGGGGTTGTAGTTCCCGGTGCCGAGGTGGGCGTAGCGGCGCAGCGCGCCGTGCTCCTGGCGGACGACGAGGCAGGCCTTGCAGTGCGTCTTGAGCCCGTGCAGCCCGTAGACGACGTGCGCGCCGGCCTCCTGCAGCTGGCGGGACCATTCGATGTTGTTCAGTTCGTCGAAGCGCGCCCGGAGCTCGACGAGTGCGGTGACCTGCTTGCCGTTGCGGGCGGCCTCCTTCAGGGCTTCGACGACCGGGGAGTCGCCGCTCGTGCGGTACAGCGTCAACTTGATCGCCACCACCTGGTCGTCCCGGGCGGCTTGGCGCAGGAAGTCGACCACCGGGGCGAAGGATTCATAGGGATGGTGGAGCAGGATGTCGTGCTGCGCGATCCGCGCGAGGAGCCCGGCCGGCTCGGCGCATTCGGCCGGCAGCGCGGGGGTGAAGGCCGGATACAGCAGGTCGGGCCGCGCCACGAGGTCGAGGAGGCTCGCGAGCCGGAGCATGTTGACGGGTCCGGGATTGAGGAAGGCGTTCTCGGGCGCCAGTTCGGTCGAAGCGAGCAACCAGTCGAGTTCGGGCGCCGGGATGTCGGCCTCGACCTCGAGGCGGACGGTCGCCCCCTTGCGCAGGTTGCGGATCTCCTCCTCGATGGCCTCGAGCAGGTTGCCGGCCTCCTCCTCGTCGACGTAGAGGTCGCTGTTGCGGGTGATGCGGAAGGCCCAGGAGCCATTCAGCTCGAGCCCCGGGAAGAGCCGGTGCAGGAAGGTCTGGATGACGTGGCTCAGGAGCGTGAAACCGCGTTGGCCGCCGAGCGCGAGCACGCGCGGGAGGATGCGCGGGACGGGGACGACGGCGCGCCGCACCTCGCCGGTCGCCGGGACCCGCAGCAGGGCCAGGAGGTAGAGGCCCTTGTTGGTGAGCACCGGGAAGGGGTGCGAAGGGTCGATCGCCAGGGGCGTGAGCGCCGGGAGGATTTCGCGGTCGAAGCGCTCCGATAAATCCCGCCGGTCCGCTTCGTCGAGCTGTTGCCGGGACTTGACCACGATGCCGGCGGCCGCCAACGCGGGCACGAGCTGCTCCTGCCAGCAACGCTGCTGGGCCGCGACGAGGTCATGGGCCTGGCGGAGCACCTGCAGGAGGAACTCGCGGGTCGCCGGGTGGCTGGCCGATTCCTCCTGCTGCATGATGCCGGCTACCCGGATCTCGAAGAATTCGTCGAGGTTGGAGCTGACGATCGAGAGGAAGCGGACGCGCTCGAGGAGCGGGACGGAGGGGTCTTCCGCGAGTTCCAGGACGCGGCGGTCAAAGCTGAGCCAACTGAGTTCGCGGTTGAACATCGGGCGTGAAATAAGTCTAGGGTGGAGCCGACGGTTTGTCAGCCTCCGGCGTTCAATCGACCGCAACCACGCCTAATACGCAATAATCCCCGCGTTAAATGGCGGTTCCTGCCGGGTTACGTTTGCGTTAAAGCCGCACCGGCGACCACCGCACCCGCAGGTCGGCCCGATCGGCGAGTCGAACCTTGGGTCCCGTCATGACCGGGAAGGTCACCACGTCGCCCCGACCGAAGGTGGCCGCCAACGCCTTGACGTCGTGCTTCGAAAGCCCGCGCGTGGGGACTTCGACGGCTTGGAGCGCGCCGGCGCGGACGACGATGAAGCGGAGCAGTCCCTTGATGATCTGGACGTCGGAAACGAGGCGCACGGCTTCCGGCGGAAGTTCGGTCAAGGGCGCGTCGGTGAAGAGCGCGCAGGCGAAGCGAACTTCGCGCAGATCCCGGAAAAGCCGCCGGTTCGCATAGGCGGCGGAGGCCGGCGCCGTCCAGGGGCGCGACTCATGGTTCCAGTGTTCGCCGCCGAGCAGCTGAGGGCAGGGCCGCGCGTCCAGCTCCGGACCCGCCCGCGTGAGCAAGCCCTGGGCGCAGACCTGGTCGCTCAGCCGTTGGAGCCGCTCCGCGGTCGCACGCGGGGCGGGCTCGAGCAGGAGGATGAGCCCGCCCGGCCGGAGCCGGCGGCGCAGCGCGCCGAACCAAGCCAAGGTCGCCGCGGCGTCCAAGTGGGTCATCTCGTTGAGGACGAATCCGGCGACGATCACGTCGTAGTCGCCGTCGGGCCACGTCTCGGGTTTGGCGGCGTCGCCCACGCGGGTGCGCACCGCCACGGCGGGCCCGAGGAAATCTCCGGCGAAGCGTTCGAGGCCGGCCAATGCGCCGGGGGAGCGGTCGACGGCGACCAGCTCGACGCGTCCCGCCCCGAGCCTCCGCAGGTGATGCGCCACGGACACGCCGCAGGAACCCGGGCCCGACCCGAGGTCGAGGACCGCGGGCATTTCGCCGCGGGGCTTCCAGCCGCGCAACTCCATCGCCTGCGCGAGGGCGTAGCCGGTCCGGACGAAGCTCTGCGGCAGGAAGAAGATGCCGTAGGCGGCCAGGAGGTCTTCCTCCGCGAAATAATCGGGGAAGCGTCCCTCGGGGCGCTCCGTGGTGAAGAGGTCCGACAGTCGGGCGACGGCGTGGGCGAGCCGTTCGAAGGCGGCGTCGCCCAGCAGGTCGGTCGCGGCCTCCGCCCGGCCGATCCAGTGGGCCTCGGCCGACGCCGGGTAGTCGCCCCAGCCTTCAGCCGCCGACATCGCGACGGCCCTCCAAGGCGCTGCGCAGGGTGGCGGGGTCGGCGAACGTCAGGCCGCTGCCGCTGGGCAGGCCGAAGCCGATGCGGGAGACCTTGATGGATGGGCGGATGGACTGGATGGCCTCGCGGATGTAGTGGCAGGTCGCCTCGCCTTCGATGTCGTTGCCGAGCGCGAGCACCACTTCGGCGATGGGCTCGTCGCGGAGCCGTTGCTCGAGGCTGGCGAGGTTCAGGTCGCCGGGGCCGACGCCGTTGATCGGGGAGAGCCGGCCGTGCAGCACGTGGTAGGTCCCGCGATAGGCGCCCGAACGCTCGATCGCCATCAGGTCCGGCACCTGCTCGACCACGCAGAGGGCGGCCGGCTCCCGCTTGGGGTTCGCGCAGACTTCGCAGAGGGCGTCTTCGGCGAGGCTGCCGCAGCGTCCGCAGCGGCGGACGGCGCCGGCGGCGGCCCGCAGGGCTTCGAGCACGGGCGCGAGCTTCGCGGGCCGTTCGACCAGCAGGTGCAGGGCGATGCGCTCCGCGGACCGGTGGCCCATGCCGGGGAGCTGCTTGAGCAACTGGCGGACTTTATCGAAGGCGGGCGTCACGCAGGCTTAGAGGCCGGGCAGTTGGAAGCCGGCCGTCGCCTTGGACATCGTCGCCTCATGCAGGGCGCGGGATCGGTCGGCGGCTTCCTGGAGGGCCGCGACCAGCGAGGCCTCGACGACGGCCGCGCCTTCCTTGAGGAAGTCGGGGTGCAGGGCGAGTCCCTGGACGCGTCCATGGCCATCGACGACGACCTTGACGGCCCCGCCGCCGTGGGAGACTTCGATGCGTTCGTCCGCGAGGCGCTGCTGCGCTTCCGCGATGCCCTTCTGCATCTTCTGGGCCTGTTTGAGGAGTTTGCCGACGCCTGCCATGGTGAGGCAGAGGTTTTGGATGCCTGCGGGGGAGTCAAGGGCGGGCCCAAGGTTTCCTCCCGGCTTGCGCCCGGGCGGCATCCGGGGCAGGGTGGGGCATGCGCCCGCCGCGTGACCTGCAGATCGTCGGGACCTTCCTCGCCGTCACCTGGGAGGACGGGGTCGAGTCGGTGCTTTCCGGCGAGTACCTCCGCGAGCACTCGCCGAGCGCGGAGAACATGGGTGAAGTGGACATCCTCGGCCAGCGCTGGGGCGGCGACGGCCCGCGCCGCTTCCCCGGCGTCGCCGTCGTCGGCTGGGAACGGCTCGGCAACTACGCCGTCACGCTGGAGTTCGACGACGGCCATCGCACCGGCATCTACAGTTGGGAGTACCTGCGGGCGTTGGCCGACCGGGCGCCGGCCTGACCTTTTGCGTTTGCATCCTCCGGGGCTTCGGCCGAGAATCATCGACGTGAAAAAGACTTACGTCCTGGACACCAACGTACTGATTCACGACCCCGAGTCCCTCTTCAAGTTCGACGAACACACCGTGGCGGTGCCGGTCGAGGTGCTCTCCGAACTCGACCGGCTGAAGACCCAGCCCGGCCAGCTCGGCGCCAGCGCGCGCCGCGTGAACCGCTCCATCCGCGCCCTCTTCGAGAACCGCCCGCTGAAGGAGATCGCCGAGGGCGACGCGACGCGCCCGGGCGCGCTCCACGCCAAGCTGCGCGACGGCGGCGAGCTGCGCGTGGTCGTCAACGAGTCGCTCATCCGCGACCATTTCAACGGCGCCCGGTCCGAGCGCGTGCGGGCCGTCTTCATGCAGGTCGACGCCCCCGACCACCGCATCATCGCCTCCGCCCTCTACCTCCGGGACACCACCAAGGGCTCGGTGGTGCTCGTCACCAAGGACGCCTGCATGGCGCTCAAGGCCCAGGCCCTGGGGCTCGAAGTGCAGGACTACCGCAACGACCGCGTCGAGATCAGCGACGTCGGCGACTACCGCACCCTCACCGTGACCGCCGCGGCCATGCGCGACTTCCGCGAACTGGGCCAGGCGCAGCTGAAGTTGCCGGCGGACGCCTTCCCGCTGCCCAACGAGTATGTCATGCTCGCTTCGGACGCCTGGACCGAGCCCGCCCGGCACGTCGGCGAGGGCGCGTTCGTGCCCCTGGCCCTCTACCGCGAGTTCCTCTCCACGGACAGCGGGGCGCGCAAGGGCCTGCAGATGCCCCGCGGGATGCGGGTGATCCCGAAGAACTTCGAGCAATGGATCTTCCTGGATGCGCTGCTCAATCCCGACATCAAGCTGGTCACCTGCTTCGGCCGGGCCGGCACGGGCAAGACCTTCCTCTCCATCGCCGCCGCGCTCGCGCAGGTGCTGAGCGACTTCTCGCCCTACAAGAAGCTCTACGTCTCCCGGCCCGTGGTCCAGATCGGCAAGGACATCGGCGCGTTGCCCGGCTCCAAGGAGGAGAAGCTGTCGCCCTACATCCAGCCCTACTTCGACAACCTCGAGGTGCTCTTCTCCAAGAACAGCGCGCCCGCCTCGGCCCAGCCGACGGCCCGCGAGATGGTCGCCACCGACACGCGCAACAAGAAGAAGAAGGCCCAGGCCATGAAGGCGCCGCAGCCGATCTTCGGTTCGCAGTTCCAGCCGTTGAACCAGCCGCGCAAGCCTTACCAGTGGCTCATCGACGCCGGCCTCATCGAGATCGAGGCGATGACGTTCATCCGCGGCCGTTCCATCGGCCACGCCTTCATGATCGTCGACGAGGCGCAGAACATGACCCCCCACGAGGCCAAGACGGTCATCACGCGCATCGGGGAGGGCTCCAAGCTCGTGCTCATCGGAGACCTGGATCAGGTCGACACCCCCTACCTCGACGGCAAGTCCAACGGCCTGATCCATACCCACGAGCGCATGAAGGGCCACGCCATCACGGCGAACGTCCGCCTGCTGCACGGGGTCCGCAGCGCCTTGTCCGAACTCGCCGCCCAGGCGATGTGAGCAACTTCCGGGCGCCCGCGACCCGGCCGGCCTACTCCATCCTTGCCCCGGTCGGGGTGGGGGTTTTGCCTTCCTCTCCGTGGAGAAGGAAACCCCGATGCAGCGCCAGTACCGTGAGTTTCGCGAGAAGCTCCCGGCCGGCGCCATCCTGCTCTTCCGCCTCGGGGATTTCTACGAGGTCTTCGGCGAGGACGCGGTGGTCGCCTCCAAGGTCCTGGGGTTGACCCTCACCAAGCGGCATGAGACGCCGATGGCGGGCCTGCCTTACCATGCCGCCCCGGCCTACGTGAACCGCCTGCTCGCCGCCGGCTGGAAGGTCGCCATCTGCGATCAGCTCGAGGCGCCGGTCGCCGGCAAGCTCGTGCGCCGCGGGTTGACCCGCATCCTGACGCCCGGGACCGCCCTGGAGGATTCGCAGCTCGACTCGCGCCGGGGCAACTACCTCGTCGCCCTCGCTTGGGACCGCGCAGGTTGGCATGCCTCCTGGCTGGACGTCTCCACCGCCGACTTCCGCCTCGCGACCGATGCCGCGCCCGCCCGGCTGCTCCCGCTGCTCCATGCCATCGCGCCCCGCGAGGTCCTCCTGCCGGAAGGTCTGGAACCGCCCCCGGAGCACCGCGAAGCTTTGGAGGTCTTCCTCCAGGGACGCGCCGTTTCCCGGTTGCCCGGTTGGAATTTCGATGGCGCCGCCGGCGCCCGCCTGGTCGCCCAGACGCTCGCCGTCCACGGCCTCGCCGGCTTCGGGCTCACCGACGGACATCCCGCTTTGGGCGCCGCCGGCGCGGTCCTCGGCTACGTGACCGATTCGCTCTGCGACCGCCCCAAGAACCTCTTCCGGCTGGCGGAGACGAAGCTGGGTTCCTCCGTGCTGCTCGACGCCGCCTCGGCCCGCAACCTCGAGTTGTTCGCCGCCTCGGGCGGCGGCCGCGAAGGCTCCCTGCTCGAGGCCATCGACCGCACGGACACGCCGGCCGGCTCGCGCCTGCTGGCGCTGTGGTTGGGCGAGCCTTCGACCGACCTGGCCGTGATCCACGCCCGCCAGGCGGCCGTCGGCGAGTTCGTCCGCCACCCCGGCGCCTCCGCGCGCCTCGGCGAGTCCCTCCGGAACGTGCGCGACGTGCCGCGCATCCTGGCCCGGCTCCAGAACCGCCTCCGCAACCCCCGCGAACTGGGCGGCATCCGCGACACCCTGGCCGCGTTGCCGGCGCTCCGCGAGGAGCTCGCAGCCTTGCCCGGCGGCCGGCTCGACGGACTGGTCGGGCGCATCCGGCCGGAGTCCGACCTGCTGGTCCGGTTGCGCGCGGCCTTGGCCGACGAGCTGCCGGTCGACCTCGCGGAAGGCGGGGCGCTGCGCCCGGGCTTCGACGCCGAACTCGACCGGCTCCGCTCCCTCGCGACCGACAGCAAGACCTGGATCGCCGACTTCGAGCGCAACGAGCAGGCCCGCACGGGCATCAAATCGCTCAAGGTCCGCTACAACGGCGCCTTCGGCTACGCGATCGAGGTCACCAAGGCCAACCTCGCCCTCGTCCCCGCGGACTACATCCGGAAGCAGACGATGGTGAACGCCGAGCGCTTCACGACCGAGGAGCTCCGGACCAAGGAACGCGAGGTGCTGCGCGCCGACGAGCAGGCGTTGGCCCGCGAGGCGGAACTTTTCCAGGCCCTGCTCGCCGAGGTGCTTGCCGCCGCCGAGTCCCTGCTCGGGACCGCGCAGGCCTTGGCCGAAGTGGACGTGCTGCGCGGCTGGGCGGAGCTCGCGCGGGAGTCGTCCTGGGTCTGTCCGGTGGTCGACGAATCCGACGCGCTGGAGGTCGTCCAAGGTCGCCATCCCGTCGTGGAGCGCATGCTGCAGGCCCGGCCCGGGGCGGGGTCCTTCGTGCCGAACGACACCCGCCTGAGCTGCGGCGGCGAGCAGATCGCCTTGCTCACCGGCCCGAACATGGCCGGCAAGTCCACCTACATCCGCCAAGTCGCGCTCATCGCCCTGTTGGCGCATCTGGGCGCCTGGGTGCCGGCGCAATCCGCCCGCATCGGGCTGGTGGACCGCATCTTCTGCCGCGTGGGCGCCTCCGACGAGCTGGCCCGTGGCAATTCGACCTTCATGGTCGAGATGAACGAGACCGCCAACATCCTCAACAACGCCACCACGCGCTCCTTGGTGGTGCTGGACGAGATCGGCCGGGGGACCAGCACCTACGACGGCATCAGCATCGCGTGGGCCGTCGCGGAGCATCTCCATGGCGACGGCGCGGCCGGTCCGCGGACGCTGTTCGCGACGCACTACCACGAGCTGACCCGTTTGGCGGGCCGGCTGGCGCGCCTGCGCAACTGGTCGGTCGCCGTGAAGGAATGGAACGACGAGATCGTCTTCGTCCGCCGCGTGGTCCCGGGCGCCGCCGACCGTTCCTACGGCATCCAGGTCGCCCGCCTGGCCGGCATGCCTCCCGCGGTCGTCGCCCGCGCCCGCGAGATCCTCGGCGGCCTGGAGACCGGGGATGGCCTGCCCGGCGGCAAGGTGCCCGCCGCCGAGGTGGCGGCCCCGGTCGGCGAAAGCGTCCGTCCGCCCAGGCGCAAGGAGGCGACGGAGTCCGCCAAGGCGCCGAAGCCGCCGAAGTCGGCGGGCGGACCGGAACTGGATCTGTTCGGCTGAGCGGCTTCAGATCCGCTCGTTCCACTCGCGCGAACGGAACTTCGCCCAGCTCGTCTCGTGGTCGAGCTGGTCGTAGATCGGTTCGGCGACCGGCGTGGGCGGACTGCCGAGCTTCGCGCCCAAGGCCGCGGTGAAGTCGCGTTCGAACCTGCCCCAGTCGCAGCCGGGGAGGAACGGACGCCACACATAGCCTTCGAGCAGGAGACCTTTGCGGGTGCGCTTCTGGGCGGCGCCGGCGACCTTGCGGCCGTCGTCGCTGCGCACCAGGTCGTTGGGTTCGGCGCGTTGGGCGCACGCGTCGGGCGACTGGAAGGGGCGATCGCCGACGGGGAGCGGGGCGAGCTTCACGGGCTGGCCTTGGGCCTGCAGCGCTTCGGCCAAGGCGTCGTGCACCGCCGCATAGCTGGCCATCGCGTCGGCCGCGTAGAGCGGGTGAGCCGCGGGGATGGCCAAGGCGAAGGTCCAGTCGTCGAGGTGCGACACGAGGCCCCCGCCCGTGCAGCGACGCACGAGCGGGTACTGGGCCGGGACCTGGGCGCGGTACTTGGCCCACGCCTGCGAGACGCCGAAGGTGAAGGCGGGCTCGGACCAGCCGAACGGGCGGAAGCGGATGCGCTCCGGGCGGGGGTAGTGCTCCAGCAGCAGGTAGTCCGCCGACATGTTGGCGACGGCGTCGGCGGTCTGGCGGGGGAGGACGTCCATCCTAGAAGTCTAGGCCTTTCTCGAGGCGACGCACGACCTTTCGGCCGGTGACCTGCTCGTACCAGGCCTCGCAGCCGCGGGGAATGCGCAGTTGGGCCAGCTGTTCCTCGAAGGATTGGGCCGGGGTGCGCAGCTTGCCGGCCAGGGGATGGAGGCGCAGGCTGAGGTCCCGCGGACGCGCCCCGGCGGAAGGCACTTCGCTCCGCGCGATCGGGCGGATGAGCGACTCCGCCGCGAGGCCGAAATGCCGGGCGATCCGCAGGCCGATCTCGTGCCGGCTCATCGCCTCGGTGCCCGCCCAGTGGTACAGGCCCGACAGGTTGCCGCGTTCGCAGAGTTCGACCGTCACGTCGGCGAGGTTGGAGACCTCCACCGGCTGCCGGATCTCGTCGGTGAAGAGCGGGGTGGCCTTGCCTTCGCGCCAGGCGACGAAGAGGCGCTCGTGCAGTCCGCGGTCGCCGGTCGCGGAATTGCCGATGATGGGCGACGTGCGCAGCACCGCGGCGTGCTCGCGACCGTAACGCAGCACCTCGACCTCGGCGGCCGCCTTCGTCTCGCCGTACAGGTTCAGCGGCTTGGGCTGGTCGGTGGACTGGTAGCCGCCGTGGACGCCATCGAAGACGGTGTCCGTCGAAAGGTGCACGAGCTTGGCCCCGAGGTGGAAGCAGAGCTGGGCCAACTTCTTCGGCACCTCGGTGTTGAGGGCCCGCGCCCGCGCCGGGTCGGCGAGGCAGGTTTCGATCGTCGGCAAGGCCGCGCAGTGGACCACCGCGTGCGGAAACTCCTCCAGGACCAGCGATTCCAGGGCGGCTTCGGCGCAGAGGTCGAAGGCCCGGGCCTGGGCGACGCCGGGGACGATGGGCGCGCGGACACCGCCGAGCGCCAGCACCTCGTGGCCGCGGCGCAAGGCGGCAAGGCAGACTTCGCGGCCGAGGAACCCCGAGGCTCCCGTGACGATGATCTTCATGGGCGTTCGTCTACCCGCCGCCCCCTTGGCTGGCAAGCGGGGAGGCGGCACGCGGACGCTTGCCTTGCGGGCGTTCTCCCCCATGAGTGTCGGACGCATGGCTTCCTACGCCGATCTCGCCAACCGACCCGTGCTCACCCAGCCGACCTATGAGGCCGGCCGCCCCATCGAGGTCGTCGCCCGGGAGTTCGGCTTGGATCCCGCCGCGGTGATAAAGCTCGCCTCCAACGAAAACCCGCTCGGGCCGTCCCCCCTGGGACTCGCGGCCGCCCGCAAAGCCCTCGAGTCCTGCCACCTCTATCCGGACGGCGGCTGCACCTTCCTGCGCGAGAAGCTCGCCGCCCAATGGCAGCTGACCCCGGGCCATTTCATCGTCGGCAACGGGTCCAACGAGGTCATGATCCTCCTGGCCCAGGCGTTCCTCCGCCCGGGCGACGAGGTCGTTTTCGGCGAGCAGGCGTTCGTCGTCTACAGGTTGGCCACGATGCTCTTCGGCGCGACCCCGGTCCCCGTGCCGATGCCCGGCTACCGCCATGACCTCAAGGCGCTCCGCGCCGCGGTCACTCCACGGACCCGCCTGCTGTTCCTCGCTTCGCCCAACAACCCCACGGGCGGCACGGACGACCCCGCCGACATCCTCGCCCTGGCCGCCTCCTTGCCCGAGGACGTCATCTTCTGCCTCGACGAAGCGTACGCCGAATACCTCGACGCGAGCGCGGATCTCCGACCGTTGCTGCGTTCCGGCCGCAAGGTCGTGGTCACGCGCACCTTCTCCAAGGCCTATGGTTTGGCCGGCCTGCGCGTCGGCTACCTGATGGGCGATCCCGCCCTCGTGGCCCTCCTGAATCGCGTCCGCCAGCCGTTCAACGTGAACCTGCCGGCGCTCGCCGCGGCCGAGGCCGCCTTGGACGACCACGCGTTCGTCCGCCGCACGCGCGAGGTCAACGCCGCGGGCATCGTCCAGCTCAAGGCCGGACTCGCGCGGCTCGGCTGCGAGGTCATCGACGGTCACGCCAACTTCCTGGCGGCCCGGATACCGGACGCCGAGCAGGCCTTCGTCAAGCTCCAGCGGGTCGGCGTCATCGTCCGCCCCCTTGCCGGCTACGGGATGAAGGGTTGGCTCCGCCTGACCGTGGGCACGGCCGCGCAGAACGAACGCCTGCTCGCCGAGCTCGCCCGCCTCTGACCATGGATTTCGCCGACGTCATCCGCCAGATCCGCGCCAAGGACCCCCGCTACAAGGCGCAGGCCTATGAATTGGTCCGCCTCGGCCTGGACCAGGCCCAGAAGGACGTCCATGGGGAACCCAAGAAGGGCAAGGCCGGCGCCAACCGCCACGTCACCGGCCCCCAACTGCTCGAGGGGTTCCGCCGCCACGTCCTCGAGACCTACGGCCCGATGTCCTACCCGCTCCTGCAGAGCTGGGGCCTGCGCAAGTCCATCGACGTCGGGAACATCGTCTTCAACATCATCGACACGGGCCTCTTCGGACGCTCCGACGAGGATCGCCTCGAGGACTTCGCGGACGTCTACGACTTCAAGGAAGTGTTCCTCCTGCCGTACGCGCCGCGCGCGCAGGCCGACTGAACCCGGCTCAGGCGTTCACGAAGGAGATCGACCGGACTTCCTGGCAGCCGCGCAGCGCCCGGATCTTCGCGAGCAGGGCGCGCTCATGGAAGCGCACCTCCGACTTGATCACGGTGTTCTCGCACTGGACGACGAGCTTGCCGCCGTCCAGCACGCGCAAGGGCGCGCAGCGGCGCGCGAGCTTGGCCGGGAGCAGTTCATGCCAATGGGCGAAGATCGCGTCCTCGGGCACCGGCTTGTCGAGGCGCAGCTTGCGGAAGGCGTCCGTGACGGCGTCGTCGATCGAGCGCAGGTCCCGGTCCGTCGAACGACCGCGGTCCTCGGGGAGGCCGCGCAGGTTGGCGAGCAGGTTCACCACGTGCCGCGAGAACTTACCCTTGGCCTTCCCCTCGGTGACGAGGGCGCGCAGCACGTAGGGAAGGTCGCGGAGGTGCTCGGCCCGGAGGCATTTCTCGGGGGCGTAGGCGCCGCCGACCACGATGCCGATCGCCCCGGCGTCGCGGGCGCCTTCGCCGTCCTCCTTGGGGTCGTCGCCGACGTGCACCAGGGCGGAGAGGGCGACGCCGAGCTGGCGGGCCGCGTAGGCGTACGCCTTGGGGTCGGGTTTGGCGCAGCCGGTCTCCTCCGAGAGGAAGACGCCGTCGAAGAGGTGGGCGAGCCCCTTGTCCGCCAGCACGGGGCGCATCCGCGCGTCGGCGTTGGAGAGCGCGGCGACCTTGATGCCGAGGAACCGGATCGCCGTCAGCGCGGTGACCGCCGCGGGCGCGACGCGCCAAGCGGAACCCCGGCCGAAGGCCTCCCAACAGTCGCGGAAGACCCCCTCGAATTTCGAGGCGGGCAAGGAGGGGCCGAAGCACCGGAGCACCACCTCACGCCAGAAGGCTTCCGGTTTGGCTTGTCGCGGAGCCCCCTTGAAGCCCAACGGGAAGGCGGCGTCCAGGTCGGCGGCGGCGACCTCCACGCCGTGGCGACGGGCGCAGGCCGCGTAGACCGTCCCGACGGAAGGGTGGGGGAACAGCAAAGTGCCGGCGAGGTCGACGGTGACGGCTTGCACGATGGCCATGGTCAGGGGCGACGGGTCGGGTCGGTCGGGGTGCTCGCGGGCGGGGCCATCGGGGTGATGGGACCAGAGCCCCGCCGCCGGGTCAACCCCTCGTGGCGGGTCCCTGCTTGTGTCCTTGGCGCACAACCGTTATCCCCGAGGCATGACTTCCCTCCGCCGTCTGCTCGCGCTGGCCCTAGGTTGCCTGGCCCTTCTCATCGTCGGGTGCGCCGCCCCCGATCCCTCGCCGGCGGGTCTCGCCACCGTCCGCAAGGTTTTCGTGATGGATACCCAAGCTTCCGGCGTCGGCGAGGCGGATGCCCTGGCCGACGCCGTCCACGATGCCGCCGTGCGTGAACTCGTCCGCCTCGGCTATCAGGCGAGCGCGACCTCCGCGGAAGCCCAGGCGACGCTCCGGACCTCTTGGCGGGTGCATCGGGCGGTCGACGGCCGCGTCAGCCTCGCCCTCTCGGTCAGCGTCTTCGACCCGTCGGGGCGCCGCCTGCTTTCGACCGATTCGGGGACCGCGCTCTCCGTCAATTTCTGGAACGATGCGGCCGTCCGCCGGGCCGTCGAACAGGCCCTCTCCCGCCTACCGCGTCCCCCCGTCGCGCCTTCAGCCCAGAAGTGAGGTCCGCCGGGTGGCGAGGCGCGCCTCGATCTGCCCGAGCAACGCGCGCAGTTCCGGCATCGCGACCCCGACCGCTTCGCCTCGGCGCAGGGGCTCGCCCCAGATGCCGGCGACCTCCACTTCGCGGCCGGCCAGGTAGTCGATCAAGCTGGACGGACGATAAGGCCCCATCCCATCGGTCATCTCCAACTGCCAGCGGATGTGCTTCTCCTCGAACGGATGGCCCCGCGCGGCCGCCGCGGCCGAGACCTCATCCATCAACCGTCGGGCGCGGGCTCGGAGGGCGGGGTCGCCGACGATGCGGTCGGTCGTGAGCCCGCCGGCGGCGATGGCCAGCCCGTTGAAGGGGATGTTCCAGCAGAGTTTCTTCCAGAGGACGCCTTCGAGGGAATCTTCGGCGCGGCAGTCGACCCCGGCGTCGGCGAAGAGCGCGACGGACGCGGCGACGGCGTCGTTGGCCGGCCCCTGCGCCGCGGCCATGCGGACGTTGCCGGAGAGGGTGTTCTCGACGACCCCGGGCGCGAGCCGGTTGATGCAGACGAAACAAAGGCCCGCCACCAGCCGGTCCGTGGGGCGCAAGGCGGCGAAGGCTTCGACGTTGCCCATGCCGTTCTGGAGGGTGAGCAGGATGGTCCGCGGACCGAGCAAGGGCCGCAGCTGGTCGGGCAGGACGGGATTCGCCGTGGCCTTGGCCGCGACGATCGCGACATCGCAGGGGCCCAGGCCCGCCGTCGTGGGGCGAGCCGAGGCCACGGCCACTCGCCGCTCGCCCCGTCGGTCGCGCAAGGTCAGCCCCGACCGGGCGATGGCCGTGGCATCGGCGCGCGTGATCAGGTGCACTTCGTGACCACGCTCGGCCAGGAGGCCGCCATACCAGCCGCCGACGGCGCCGGCGCCGACGACCACGACCTTCATGCCTGCGAGGGCGAGCGCCGCACCGACGAGTGGCGGGCCTCGGCCAACTGGGAGGGGTAGTCCAGCGTGTGGTGGAGCCCGCGGCTCTCGTGGCGCTGCAGCGCGCACTCGACGATCAGTTCCGCCACCTGGATCAGGTTGCGCAGTTCGAGCAACCGCGGCTCGACCCTGAAGTTCCAGTAGTACTCCCGCACCTCGTCCGCCAGCGTCCCGATGCGCGTGCGCGCGCGCTGCAGGCGCTTCGTCGAACGCACGATGCCGACGTAGTCCCACATGGTGCGCCGGAGCTCGTCCCAATTGTGGGTCAGCACCACGCGTTCGTCGGGGTCGCCGGCGGAGCCGTCGATCCAGCCCGGCAGGGTGGGGCGCGCGGCGGGCGCCCCGGCGATCTCCGCCTCCGCGGCGGCGGCGCCGTCGTGCGCCAGCACCACGGCCTCGAGCAGGGAGTTGGAGGCGAGCCGGTTGGCGCCATGCAGGCCGGTGCAGGCCACTTCCCCGACCGCGTAGAGCCCGCGGAGCGAGGTGCGTCCGGCCAGGTCGGTCGCCACGCCCCCGCAGAGGTAATGCGCGGCCGGGACGACCGGCACCGCCTCGCGGGCCAGGTCGAAGCCGGCCCGACGGCAGGTCTCGAAGATGTGCGGGAAGCGCTCGGCCAAGTGGCCCTTGGCGACCTGGGTGGCGTCGAGCAGGACGTGGGGGGCGCCGTCGCGCTTCATGACGGCGTCGATGGCGCGCGCCACGATGTCGCGCGGGGCGAGGTCGCCCAGCGGATGGAAGTCCTTCATGAACGGCCGGCCGGCGAGGTCGCGCAGGATCGCCCCCTCGCCGCGGACGGCCTCGGAGATGAGCGCGCGGCTCCCGTCGGGGGACTTCAGGGCGGTCGGGTGGAACTGCACCATCTCCATGTCGCGGATCTCGGCGCCCGCGCGGTAGGCCATCGCCACGCCGTCGCCGGTGGCGATGTCGGGGTTGGTGGTGAACTGGTAGACCTGGCCGACGCCCCCCGTCGCGAGGACGACCACGGCGGCGGAAAGCGTCTCGACCTTGCCGGCCCGGGTGTCGAGGACATGCAAGCCGAGGGTGCGGTCGAGGGGGCCGCCGAGGGCGACCTTGGGGTCGACCTTCGAAGTCGTCAGGAGGTCGATCGCGAGGTGATGCTCCAGCATCCGGACTTGCGGGGCGGCGGCGACCGCGCGGAGGAGGGCCGATTCGATGGCCCGGCCGGTCATGTCCCGGGCATGCAGGATCCGACGACGGGAGTGGCCGCCTTCGCGCCCGAGGTCGGGCTGGCCATCGGCGCCGTTCTCGAACTGCACGCCCCAGGCGATCAGCTCCGCGACCCGGGCCGGACCCGACTCGACGATGTGACGGACGGCGGCCAAGTCGCAGAGTCCGTCGCCGGCGGCGAGGGTATCCTGGACATGGCTGGCGAAGTCGTCGGTTTGGTCGGTGACGCAGGCGATGCCGCCTTGGGCCCAGTTGGTGTTCGACTCGGAACTCGTCTTCTTGGTGACGATGGCGACGGATCGGCCGCGGCGGGCCAAGTTGAGCGCGAAGCTCAGGCCGCCGATGCCGCTGCCAACCACGATTGCGTCGAAATGGGTCGCCATGCGACCTCCGAACCTAGGTGCGGTCCGGCCGGCAACAAGCCATTTGACGAGCGGGCCGGGGTGGGCTTGTCTGGACGGGAGTGGAATTCCTCCTCCTAGCCGTCTGCTGGTCCTTCATCGCCTTCTTCGAGCTGGCCGAGATGTCCTTGGTCTCCTCCAACCGCCGGCGCCTCGCCCGACTGGCCGAGCAGGGCAGCAAGGGCGCGCAGACCGCGTTGGCCCTGCTGGCGAACCCTTCGCGCTTCCTCTCGACGGTCCAGGTTGGGCTCACCTTCGGCAGCATCATCGCCGCGACGTATGGCGGCGCGCCGCTCGCCATGGCCTTCGTGCCCTACCTGCAGAAGCTCCCGCTGGCCTGGTGCGTCGAGCAGGCCGAGCCGATCTCGCGCGCCCTCGTCTCGTTCTTCATCGGTTCCCTGACGATCATCTGCGCCGAGATCATCCCGAAGCGGATCGGCCTGACGAATCCGGAGGCCCTCGCCGTCGTGCTCGCCCGGCCCATGGCCCTCCTGGCTTCGTTGGCCTCGCCGCTGGTCGGCGCCCTCAGCGGCCTCGCCGACCTCGTGCTGGGTCTGTTCGGCCGCAAGCGCGCCCCGGAGGACACCATGTCCGAGGACGAACTGCGCATGATGGTGGACCAAGGCATGGCCTCCGGCGTGCTGCATGCCGCCGAGCACCGCATGGTCCACGGGGCCCTCGGCCTCGACCAGATCACGGCCGAGAAGCTCATGACGCCCAGCAACCGCGTCGTCTGGCTCAATCTCGACGATTCGGACGAGGTCAACTGGCGCAAGGTGGTGGCCTCGGGCCATACCTGGTTCCCGGTCTTCAAGGGGTCCCCGGACCGTCCGCTCGGGGTCGTGTCCGTGAAGCGCCTCTGGGCCAACCTCTCGCTGGTCGGTTCCGCGGTCATCCGCGACCTCCTGACGGAAGCCCCGACGGTCACGCAGCAGAGCACCGGGACGCAGCTGCTCGAACGGTTCCGCCGCGACAAGCTCCACCTGGCCCTCGTCATCGACGAGTTCGGGCATGTCCGCGGGGTCGTCTCGCTGAACGACGTGCTCGAGTTCATCGTGGGCGAACTCCCGAACGAGGGCTCGCCCATCGCCAAGCCGAAGCCCATCCGCCGGCGCGACGACGGCAGCTGGCTGGTCGACGCCGTCGTCACCCTCGACGATTTCCGGGAGGCCACGGGCATCGTCGGCCGTTTTCCGGGCGAGGGGACGGGTGGGTTCACCGTCGTGGCCGGCTTCATCATGCGGTCCCTGGGGCGCATCCCCGAGGAGGGCGACCGCGTCGAAGCGCTCGGCCACCTCTTCGAGGTGGTCGACATGGACGGCCCGCGCGTCGACAAGGTCCTGGTGATGCCGAAGGCCCCCGCGAAGCCCTGACCTCAGAGCCGGACCGGTAGCCCGGCGGCGCGCAGGTGTTCCTTGGCCTGGCGAACCGTGAAGGTGCCGAAGTGGAAGATGCTGGCCGCGAGCACCGCGCTGGCGCCGCCCTCCTTGAGGACGTCGGCGAGGTGCTGGAGGGTGCCGGCGCCGCCCGAGGCGATCACGGGGACTTCCACCGCGGACGAGATGGCGCGGTTCAGCGGCACGTCGTAACCGGAAGCCGTGCCGTCGCGGTCCATGCTGGTCAGGAGGATTTCGCCGGCGCCGAGGTCATGGACTTGACGGGCCCAGGCGATGGCGTCGAGGCCGGTGGGGTTGCGTCCGCCGTGCGTGAAGACTTCCCAGCGGCCGGGCGCCACCTGTTTCGCGTCGATCGCGACGACGATGCATTGGCGGCCGAACTTGCGGGCGGCCTCCCGCACCAGCGCGGGGTCCTTGACGGCGGAGGTGTTCAGGGAAACCTTGTCGGCGCCCGCGTTGAGCATCGTCCGGATATCCTCGACCGAGCGCAGGCCGCCGCCGACGGTGAGCGGCATGAAGACCTGGTCCGCCGTGCGCTCGACGACGTCGACCATGGTCTTCCGTCCGTCGCTCGAGGCGGTGATGTCCAGGAAGACCAGCTCGTCGGCGCCCTGCTTCTCGTAGGCGGCGGCGACGGCCACGGGGTCGCCGGCGTCCCGCAACTCCTCGAACTTGACCCCTTTGACCACGCGACCGGCGTGGACATCGAGGCAAGGGATGATGCGGACGGAAAGCATGGGCGGACCTCTGGGGTAGGCCGGGCGGGCGGGGAGGTTAAGCCTAAACTACTCCAGGACCACCGTCACGGGGCCATCGTTGACCAGCCGCACGGCCATGTCGGCGCCGAAGACGCCCGCCGGCACCGGCCGCCCCAGGAGCGCGCCCAGTTCCGCGACGAACAGCTCGAAGAGCGGCTTGGCCAACTCGGGTTTCGCGGCCCCATGGAAGGAGGGCCGGTTGCCCTTGGAGAAGTCGGCCAGCAGCGTGAACTGGCTGACGGCGAGCGCTTGGGCGCCGGCGTCGCGCAGGTTGACGCCCATCTTCCCGCCCGCGTCGGGCATCAGGCGCGCCTTCGCGACCGCGCCGGCGAGCCGACGCACCGTGTCGGGGTCGTCGCCTTCCGCGAGCCCCACCAGCAGGAGGTAACCCGGGCCGATCGCCGCGACTTCGCGGCCGTCGACGGTCACGTCGGCCGAACGTACGCGTTGCAGGACGACCTTCATCTCAGACCAGCGCCTCGAGGATCGTGCGCAGCTTCATCTCGGTCTCGGTCGATTCGGCCTGCGGGTCGGACCCCGCGACGATGCCCGCGCCCGCGAAGGCCCGCGCCGTGGCGCCCTCGATCCGGGCGCAACGCAACGCCACGAAAAGCTTGCCGGTGTGCCCGTCCGCCCCGACCCAGCCGACCGCCCCGGTGTAGAGTCCGCGGGCATGGGGCTCGAAGCCGGGGATGAAGGGGAGCGCCAGGTCGCGCGGCTTGCCGCCGACGGCCGGGGTCGGGTGGAGTTCGCCGGCCACCTCGAGGAAGCGTCGATCGGCGGGCATCGTCCCCTCGATCGGCGTGCGCAGGTGCATCACGTTACCCAAGCGCAGCAGTTCGGGGTGGCGCGAATTGGCCGCGAGGACCCCGACCATGCGGAGGCGCCGCAGGATGGAGGCGGTGACGGCGCTGTGTTCGCGGAGGTCCTTGTCGCTGCTCAGCAGGGCTTCCGCGAGGCTCGCATCCTCCGAGGCCGAGTCCCCGCGGCGGGTGGTGCCGGCGACGGACTCGGTCCGGACGGCGCCGTCGAACAGGGACAGCAGCGTCTCCGGGGTCGCGCCGATCAACGCCCCCTCCGGTTCGTCCACGAGGAAAGTATGGCAGGGCGGGTTCGCGCGGCGCAGGCGGTGCAGGGTCGCGTAGGGGTTGAAGGCGTCGGCGCGACGCCAGTCGAAGGCCCGGCTCAGCACGACCTTCTCGAAGGCTCCCTCCTTGATGAGTTCCGTCGCCCGCCGGACGGCCGACGGGAACCAGTCGCCGCCGACTTCGCTGAGCACGGTCGGCACGGGGGCCCGCGGCGGGGGCGGCGTCGAGCGGTAGGCGAAGCGGCGGAACTGCTCGGCGCGCAGCGCGAGACGTTCGGCGCAGCCGGGGCCGGCGGGTTCGGCGAGCGTCACGGTCGTGCGGCCCTGTTCGGTCACCACCTGCCAGGCCGGGAGGAAGAGCCGCGCCTCGAGGCCCTGCGTCGCGTCGCCGGGGTAGAACGGGAAGGTCGCGATGACGCGCGGGCTGCCCCCGAGGCAGGTCAGCGACGCGTGCAGGCGCCGCAGCCAGGCGTCGGCGGCGAGGAACCGACCGGGGCCGCGCCCCGTCCAGGTCGCGACCGGCGAGCCGGCGGCGTGGGCGCGCTGTCGCGAGGGATTCTCGAAATAGCCGCGGGGCGCCGGCTCGTCCAGCGTCTCGAGGACCGCGAGGGCGTCGAGTTCGGCGACGGGGAAAGTGTAGACCACGAAGCCTTGGTCCCCGCGGGTGCGCGCAGCCGCGGAGAGGGCATGCGCTTCGTCGACTGCGGTCAGGTCGGCCACGCCAAGAGGATGCGGGGGAACGACGGTTTGTCCAACTTAGGCCGGCGAAGGGGCGGGCGGCGGCTCGATCGGCGGGAAAAGGATGCACTTTTCGGCCACCTGCGACCCGGTGCCGACCGTCGACCAGGCCAATTGACCGGCGTAGGCGGTCGGGACGGGGCGCCCGATGTTCTCGAGCAGCTTGGCGGCCGTCGCGGGCATCACGGGGAGCAGCAGGGTGCCGACGAGGCGCAGCCCTTCGGCCACGTAGGCGAGGCAAGAGTCCAGTCGGGCCCGGTCCGCGGCGTCCCCCGATTTCGCCAGCTTCCATGGCGCCCGGGTCTCGATGTAGGCGTTGAGCGCGCTGACGAAGACCCAGAGGGCTTCGAGGGCGTGCGAGACCTGGTAGTCGGCGCAGGCCTCGTCGAACTTCACCAGCGTCTCGCCCCAAAGCCGGCGGAGATGCTGCTCATGCTCCTCGTCGGCGGCGGGGGCGGGCACCTTGCCGGCGTAATGGCGCCCGACCATGTTCAGCAGGCGGTTGACGAGGTTGCCGAGGTTGTTGCCGAGGTCGGCCTTGTAGCGGTTCTCGAAGGTCGCCGGCGAGAAGTCCGCATCCTGGCCGACGACCATCTCGCGGCACAGGTAGTAGCGGAAGGCGTCGGTGCCGTGGGAACGGGCGAACCCGAGGGTGTCGGTCGCGTTGCCGGCGCTCTTCGAGGCTTTCTGGTTGTTGACCGTCCACCAGCCATGGACGAGCAGCCGGTGGGGCGGCGCGAGGCCGAGGGCCTTGAGCATGCAGGGCCAGTAGACCGCGTGGGGCGGCGACAGGATGTCCTTGCCGATCACGTGGAGGTCGGCGGGCCAAAGTCCCCGGTCCACGACGGCGGAATAGTAGTTGGTGAGGGCGTCGAACCAGACGTAGGTCACGAACGACGGGTCGAAGGGCAGTTCGATGCCCCAGGTCAGGCGGGTCTTGGGCCGGGAGATGCAGAGGTCGTTCAGCGGCTCCTTGAGGAACTCCAGCACCTGGTTGCGGCGGAAGCGCGGGGCGATGAAGTCGGGGTGCGACTGGATATGCTCGACGAGCCAGCCCTGGAACTGCGAGAGCCGGAAGTAATAGTTTTCCTCGGTGGTCTGGGTCACCTCACCGAAGATCTCCGGCCAGGAGCCATCCTCCGCCCGGTCCTTGTCGGAGAGGAACTGCTCCTGTCGGACGGAGTACCAGCCGGACTTGGTGGCCTTGAAGATCAGGCCCTGGTCGAAGAGCCGCTGCAGGAAGTCCTGCACGACGCGCTGATGCCGCGGCTCGGTCGTGCGGATGTAGTCGTCGTTCGAGATGTTGAGTTCGGCGAGCATCGCCCGGAAAACCACGGCCACTTCGTCGACGAGCGCCTGGGGTTCGATGCCGCGCTTCTGGGCCGTCTGCTGGACCTTCTGGCCGTGCTCGTCGAGCCCGGTCAGGAAATGCGTCGAACGCCCGAGCAGCCGCGCGCGCCGCGCGATGACGTCGGCCAGCACCTTCTCGTAGGCGTGGCCGAGGTGCGGGGCGCCGTTGGCGTAGTCGATCGCGGTGGTCAGGTAGAACTTGCTGGGCATGGCGGACCCCTGACGCATAGGGGCGGGCGGGGGGCAGGACAACCCCAGAAGCGTCCTCAGCCCGCGGCCCGGACGACGTGCGGCTCGTACGCGATGTCGAAGCCGTAGGTCTGGCCGGCGCGGAGGGCGAGGGGCTTGTCCCGCAGCAAGGTCTGGTAGTAGTGGACCTTGCCCCAGCACGTGCGGTGGCGGGCATCCTCGCTCACGACGCGGGTCTCGGCCCAGGCGGCGTGGAAGTCGTCCTTCAGGACTTCGCAACGGTGCGATTCGGCGCCGAGGACGAGGGCGTTGCCCGGCGTCATGCGCGAGTGGGTCGCGGCGATGGGCAGCACCAGGCGGAACTCGTCGAGGGTCACCGCGGCCTTCGCGGTCAGCAGGAAGCGGGCGACGATCCGGCCGCCGCTGAACTCCCAGTCGACCTTGAGGGAGGCCACGTTCGCCGAGAGCTTCTCGTCGCGGTCGATGAGGTCGGGCTGCTCGAAGCGGAAGTGGTAGGTGCCGGGCTTGGTGCCCATCGCGACCTGCGCGTTCTTGCCGTAGAAGGACGGGGTGAAGGACTTGCCGCCGATGGTGAACTCCGGGATGAACGGGCTCACGGCCTGGTTGGCGGGCCAGTCGAAGACGCCCGGCATGTGCGGGAAGGCCAGGGAATCGCTCGCGCGGTGGACGCCCGCGGAGACCAGCGGCAGGATGACGTGCAGGCCCGAGGTCGGATCCTGGTAGGAGAGGAGGCCCTGTTCCTTGCGCGGGGACTTGTCGAAGGAGAAGAAGCGGCAGACCGCGGCCTTGCCGGCCGGCTTCACCACGTCCATCGCGCCGCCGATGGTCTTGGCCAGGCGGGACCACTGCGAGAGGTAGCGGGCCGCGTCGAAGTTCGCCATGCGGGTCGTGTGGCCCGGGATCGTGTCGCGCTCGGCGTCGCGGACGACGATGAGGCCGTGTTCGGCGTCGAAGAACGTGGTGAAGAAGTTGGCGTAGAGCCGGCGGACGAGGTCGCGGGCGAGCGGCTCCTTGTCCACGGGGAGCCAGCGGTCGCGGAGCGCCTGCAGCAGGAGCGTGATGCAGTGCATCTGCCCGTAGGCGCCGATGCCGCGGCCGTAGCACCAGCCGAGGCCGTCCTCGCGCGTCGCGTCGAGGATCACGCGCAGGTATTTCTCGGCGTGGGTCCGGAGCTTCGGGAGCTTCTGGTCGCGCAGCTGGATGTTGGCGTGCAGTTGGAGGGCCTGGCGGATGAAGATGAGGGCGACGACGCCGTAGAGGTCGAAGGCGCCGCCGAAGTTGTCCGGGCTCGCCGCGCGGGAGGCCTCGTCGTGGAAGCCGCCGGAGGAACTGGCGACGATGCGGTCGACGAAGCGGTCGACGAGCGGGCCGGTCTCATCCTTCTTGGTGAGGCCGAAGGAGAAGCGGCAGACGGCCTTGGCGATGTCGAAGGCCTGGACGTGGTCGTGGTGGTCGTGCTCCACCGCGAGGCGCTCGTCGATGAGTTGGCGGGTCGGCTCGTCGAGCTTCTCCCATACGGGGTTGCGCTCGCGGGTCGGGCCGAAGGCGAGGAGGCCGAGGCACGCGAAGGCCATGCCGTTGTCGGAGGCCTTGCTGAGCTTGACTTGGGCCGTGATGGTCCGGGCGACGATTTCGACGATGTTCGTGCGGTCGAGGGTAAGTTCGCCGGTGGCACGGTAGTATTCGCCGAAGGCGAGGGCGGCATGGCCCGGCTCATCGGCCCGGGAAACCTCGCCGGGAACGGGGGTCACGGAGCCGTCCGAGGAGAGGGAGCCAAGGTTGAGTTTGAGGAGGGCCTTGGTCTGGTCCAGGCACTGGCTCGCGAAATTCTGCATGCGGGAAGGTTTTGGATTGGGGGGCGTGCCCACCCTGTCAATCCCCCACGTAAAAAAATCGTAAGTTAGGGCCCGGAGGGTGCCTTAACCGCTCACGGACGGGGGGGCAACGGCTGGAAATCGACCTCGACCGGACACCGGGAGAGCCGGAGCTGCAGCCGGGCTAGGGCGCGGAGCGGCCACCAGCGGTAGAGGTGGATGTCGATCGGCTTCCAGAGGCCCACCCAGCCGCAGATGGTCAGGCCTTCGCGGACCCAGTCGCCCCAACCGACCGTGGGGAGCAGGCCCCGCAGGGCGAGCGTCGCCGCCAGGAAGGTCAGGCCGATGCCGAAGGCCGTCCGGCCTTCCCGGAGGAGCCCGTGCAGCTCGCGTCGGCTGACCTCGGCGCGGTAGGAGAAATAGTGCGCGATGGATTGGCGCACCAGCACGGTCACGGCCGGGTCGGCCGGCTGATGCAGTACGACCCGGAGGCGGAGGTCGGCGCGGCCTTGGATGCGCAGTTCGCGGGCCCAGCTGACGATGAACTCCTCCGCGTCGTGGTCCAGGTCGCGCTCGTGGAACGGCGACGGATCCATCGTGTTGAACAATTGGCCGACGTGGTTCAGGCGGAGTTCGATCAGGCCGGGGGCGGATGCCATCGCCTATCCTCCTCCGGAAGGATGGAGGTGGTCGATGAAGAAACGCAGCCGTTTGGCCCGCATGGCCGGCTGTTCGCAGGCGCCGTGGCCCGCTCCCGGGACGACCTCCAGCCGGAAGAGGTCCTGCTTGCCGGCGGCCAGCAGCGCGTCGCGGAGGTCGTAGGTGCATTTCACGTCCACGTTGGAGTCGGCCTCGCCCACGGTCAGGTACAGGTGACCGCGCAGGCGGGCGGCCTCCGTCGCGCAGGAGTTGGCCGCGTAGGCGGGGCCGACGGGGTAGCCCATCCACTGTTCGTTCCACCAGAGCTTGTCGACGCGGTTGTCGTAGCAGCCGCAATCGGCGGCCCCGGCCTTGTAGAAGTGGCCGTGCAGCAGCAGCGCGTGCACGGTGTTCTGGCCGCCCGCGGAACCGCCGAAGATGCCCACCCGGCCGAGGTCCATGGAGGGCTCGCCCTTGGCGAATTCGGTCAGCCAGCGGATGCGGTCGGGGAAGCCGGCGTCCTTGAGGTTGCGCCACGCCTCCTGGTGGAATTCCCGACCGCGGTTCCAGGTCCCGCGACCGTCGATCTGCACCACGTAGAAGCCCTTGAGCGTCGGCTCCCGGTGGTTGTTGTTCCAGAACGCGAAGCTGGTGGGGACGAAGGAATCCTGCGGCCCCGCGTAGATGTGCTCGAGCACCGGGTATTTCTTCGTCGGGTCGAAGGGGTAGGGGCGGTTGACCACGCCCCAGATGTCGAACTTGCCGTCGCGATCCTTGGCGTGGAACCGGATCGGCGCCTGCCAGCCGGCGGCCTTGAGCTTGTCCAGGCTGCCGGTCGCCAAGGTCGCCAAGGCCCGCCCATCGGCGGCGGCGCGCAGGGTGAACGTCGGCGCGAGGTCGACGCGCGACGCGGTGTCGATGAAGTAACGGCGACCCGGCGCGAACTCGGTGGCATGGTGCGCGTCGCCCGGGGTCAGGTCGAGCGGGGCGCGGCCGTTCAGGTCGGTCCGGTAAAGGTGTTGGTGGTAGGGATTCTCGGAGGGGTTGCGGCCGATGCCCACGTAGAGGAGCTCGCCGGTTTTCGGGTCCAGGTCGACCACGTGCTTCAGGAGGCCCGGGCCCGAGGTCACCGGGCGCACGGTCTTGCCGCTGGCCAAATCCACGAGGTAGAGGTGGTTGAAGCCCGTGCGCTCGGAGGCCCAGAGAGTCCGAGTCTCGTCCAGGTCCCGCCGGTAGCGGCTGCCGTAAGTGTAGACGAACTTCGGGTCCTCCTCCACGAGCAACGGGCGCCACGCGCCGGTGTCCGCCGAGAACTCGACGATCCCATGGCCCGTGAAGCCCCGCTTGACGAACTGGCTGCGGAGACGACGGCTGTCCGCGGTCCAATCGAGCCGGTCCGTACCCATCGTCAACGGGAGGATCTCGCGGCTGGGCGTCGAGGGAGCCTCGCCCGCGACGGAGAAGACCCACGGACGGCGCTCCGTCTTGTCGTCGCCGGGCTTGTCGTAGGGGATGTCCTTCTTCGTGCCCTTGACGGAGTCGATCACGGTGTAGGGACGGACCGGCACGGTCCGTTCGCGCCACAGGGCGAAGCGTCGGCCGTCGGGTGACCAGGAAACCGGCCCCACCCAGCCATCCTGGGGCTTGCCCTCCTGGGTCAGGGCCCGGGGCGAGTCCGGTTGGGCGTCTTCGGCGAGCAAGACGTTGCCGTCCTTCAAGGTCACGCGCCATTTGCCGTCGGGCGAGCGCTCGCCGAGTTTGGTCGCGGAGACGATGTATTCCCGACCCACGTAACGATTCCTTCCGCCGGAGGCGGCTTCGGGGGCCTTGCCGGGTTTCGCCGGCATCAGGCGACCATCCGCCTCCAGGCTCCAGGCCCGGGCGTCGTTCTCCAAGCGTAGCCGGCCGTCGTCCAGGGGGATGACGCGGGTGAAGGGAAACTTAGGGTCGGCGGGCTGTCCCGGGTTGAGCGCCGCGAAGGCGGCGGCGAGCGCCTTCGGGTCGAAGGCCGGCCGGACCTGACCCGTGGCGCAGGTCACGTGCTTCCAGGACGGGTTGGGGGTGGCGCGCTCGGAGAAGACGAGGAATTCGCCGTTGTCGGACCAGCGGAGGTTTTCGAGCCGCGTCGCGGGCGCCTTCCAGTACCAAGCGTCGAACTGTTTCTGCCAGTCGGCCACCTCCGCCGGCGCGGAAAGGGCGAGGATCGGCAGCCAGAGCAGGGCTAGGCGGAGGGGCATGCGGCTAGGACACCCGCCTACCTCCAAGGTTCAAGCAAACTTCAGCGGCTCACTTCTTCGCCTTCTTTTCCTTCGGCGTCAGGGTGCCGAGGTACGCGACGACGTCGCGGATTTCGGCGGGCGTCAGGATGCCCAGCATCGGGGGCATCACCGAAACGGGAGGCGTCCGGCCGGAGAGCTTCGCGGCCGGGATCGAGCGCTTGGTTCCGTCCGGCAGTCGCAGGGTGTAGGACTTGCTCAACAAGCCCGGCTCCGAAGTCACGACGCCCGCGACGACTTCGCCATCGGTGAGCGTCAGGGTCTCGAAACCGAAGCCGGCGACGACCTTGGCGGAAGGGTTGACCAGGGATTCGGCCAGCTCCGCGGGGGTGCGTTCGACGCCGACCGACTTGAGCGACGGCCCGACCTCGCTGCCCTCGTCGGACTCGAAGCGGTGGCAGGCCGTGCAATTGGCCGCGAGATGCTCGTGGGCGATGGCCCGGCCGCGGCGGGCGTCTCCGCCGGCCGTCAGCAGCTCGTAGGGGAGGTCCGGACGGGCGAGCTGCTCCGGTTTGCGCGGAAGGGCGAGGTAGCGGGCCAGCGCGGCCCGGAGACCCGGTTCTTCGGAGGCTTGGGCGAAGGCGTAGACGTCCAGACGGAGGGAGGCGTCGAGGCGTTCCTTGGCGAGCCGCTCGACCAAGGCCGCGCGTCGGGCCGCCGCTCCCGCCGCGGTGGAGCGGGCGATGATCGCCACCGCCGCCTGACGCTCGACGGGCTTGAACCCCTTGCCCTCGATGAACCGTTGGGCCGTGGCCAGCGCGAGCTCCGGCGCGTGGCCTCCCAGCAGGCTCAGGGCTTCGACGCGAAGTTCCGCCGGGCTGCCGTCGCCGGTGGCGGCGAGCAAGGCGGCGCGGACCTCGGCGGTGGCGTCGGTCTTGGCGGCGAGCAGGCGGAGCACCTGGAGTTTGACGGCCGGGGAGACCTGGGCCGAGCCGGCGAGCTGCAGCAATTCGGCCGTGGGTACGTCGAGGCCGTATTTGACGAGCAGTTCCACGCCGGCGGCCCGGAGGGCGGGGTCCTGAAGTCCGAGCAACTTCGCCTGACCGGCCCGCAGGACCGCGGCCAAAGGAGCGAGCGGGCGTTCGGGGCGCCGCAGGGATGTGCCATCGACCAGGTCGAGCGTCGGCGGAGACGGGAACACCAGCAGCGCCTTCAGGGCTTCCGGGAGGAGCGGCGCGGACTCCGGCTGGCCTTGGATCCACGCGAGGATCCGGGTGGCGGCCTCCGGCGTGCCCAGCCGCAGGTTCTGGTTCAGGGCGCGGCGCAAGGCCGTCGACGGCGCGCCGGCGTCGGCCGTCAGCATCGCCGCCAAGGCCGGCTGGGCTTCGGGGATGCCGGCGTCGTCATGGATGGCGCGGGCCGCCTCGTTGACCACGTCCGGATGCGGCGAGGCGAGGAGCCGGCCCAGCGCGGCGGATTTCCGGCGGGCCAGGGCCAACGTCGCGAAGGTGGCCTTCGCCGCATCCGGACCTTGCGCGAGCACCAACAGTTGGGCTTCGGACTGCGTGCCGGCGAGGCCGACCACGAGGCCGTGACGCATCCAAGGAAGCTTCAGGTCGGCGCCGGCGTCGTGGAAAAAGGCGTCCAGCGAGGGTCGGCTGGAGGTCAGGCCCGCTTCCCCGATCCCGAGCCGACCGAGGGTGAGGCCGGCCTGCATGCGCAGCCGGGGATTTTGGGAGGCCAGTTGGGCGTTGATGGCGAGGGCGAGGCGGTCGTCGACCTCGCCGACCTTGGTCAGCCGATCGCGCGGCGGCAGCTTGGCCTCGGACAATACTTTCAAGGCCTGCACGCGGAGCTCATCGGAAGGGTCGGCCAGAAGGTCGACCGAGCCGCTGAGGTCGGCCACCTGGCCGTGCCGCAGTCCCATGCCCCAGCCCCAGATGCCGTGGAGGCGGGCCAGCAAAGGTTGCTTGGGGTCGCGGGCGACGGCGAACATCTCCGCCCACGCCCCGAGCCGGTCGAGGCGGAGCGAGGCGTTGACGCGCACGCGCTGGTCGCGGTGCGCCAGCAGCGCCAACAGGCGATCCTTGGGCAGGGGCGCGGAGAAGGGCAGCGCGAGGATCTCCTTGGAGACGGCATCCGTGTCGGCGGCCACGTCCATCCGCCAGATGGCGCCCTTGCCATCGAGCGGATAGCCGCCGATCCAGTCGGCGAAATAGGCGCGCCCATCGGGGGCCCAGGACATGCCGATGCCCATGATGCCGGCGTGGATCGTGCGCAGCCCCGCCATCCGGAACCCGTCGGCCGCCGGCTCGAGGGTGAACGCGTCCATCTTGCCGTTCGGGAACTGATCGAGGATGAAGTGCCCGCGCAGCGGGCCGTCGAGCGCGTGGCCGGGCTCGTGGAGGAAGCCGGCGGGGCCGTCGGAATAGTTCGCGATCGGCGGCGTGAAGCAGAGCGGCTGGTCGGGAGCGCCGGCGGGCTGCCAGATGTTCTCGCGCATCCAGCGGCTGTTCAGGTTCATGTACTGGTGCTGGTTGCGCCAACCCGAGTCGGAACCCTCGACCAGGTAGACCATCCGTTCGCGTTCCTTCGGCTGGTCGCCGTCGTTGTCGACCCCGAAGAGGTTGCCGTAGTCGTCGAAGGCGACCTCCTGGATGTTGCGCACCCCCGAGGCGAAGACCTCGAAGCCGGCGCCGTCGGCTTCGCAACGGAGGACGGCCCCCGTGTGCGGGTAGAAGAAGCGCCGTCCCTCCTTGCTCACCACGTTCGAGCCCTTGTCGCCGATGGTCCAGTAGATGCGTCCGTCGGGGCCGAGGCGCGGTCCGTGCATGTCGTGGCCGGCGTACGCGATGTGGACGCCGAAGCCCGTGCAGACGAGCTCCTTCACGTCCGCCACCCCGTCGCCGTCGGTGTCCTTCAGCCGCCACAGGTCCGGCTGGACCGTCACGTAGACCCAACCGTCATGGTAGAGGATGCCGGCGGCGATGCCACCACCCACCGGGTTGAAGCCCTCGGCGAAGACGGTGAGCTTGTCGGCGGTGCCGTCGCGGTCGGCGTCGACCAGCTTGTAGATGCGCTCCTGGTGGACCGTCAGGTCGCGCCAGTCGACGCTGCCGTCGCGGTTGTGGTCCTTCAGGCTCCCGTCGGGGCCCCGGAGCACGCCGGGCGCAAGCACGCGTCGGTAGAAGGCTTCCTTCTCGAGCGGCGACGTCAACGCCAGGTCGTCCGGGATCCACCGGGTGTGCTCGCGGATGTCCAGGTCGGCGACCTTGCGCCGCGTCGTGGAGGCCACGTACACGGCTCCGGCTTCGTCGACCGTCACCGCGACGGGGTCGGGGACGTTGATCGCGCCGGACCACTTCACCGGCTTGACCTCGGCCGCGGGCGCGGTCGTCGCTAGGCAGAGCAGGGCGAGGGGCAGGCGCATGACACCTGTTTCACCCCACCAGGAGGAGGTAAAGTTCCTTCGGACCGTGGGCGCCCAGCACGAGGATACGTTCGATGTCACCCGTCCGGCTCGGGCCGGTGATGAAAGACAGCATGCTCGGCATCCGGTCGCCATGGCGTCCGCGGACCTGTTCCAGGGCGGCGGCGAGATCCGGGACGACCTGATCGACGCGGGCGACCACGACGTGGACGTGCGGGAGGATCGAGAGGGCCCGACCGCCGGAGGAGGCGCTGGAGACAAGGATCGAACCGAGCTGGGCGACGATGCTTTCGCAGGAGGTCAGCCCGGCGTCGCAGCCTTCCAGCTGCTGCTTCTCGAAGGAGGTGTCGGCCTCCCAGGCGGCGCAAGGCAGGGCCTGGGCGACGGTCCGCACCAAGGGGTCGCCGTGGTAGGCGACCTTCTGCCACCGCTTGGTCGCGGCGAGCTCCGCGACGGCGCGCGCGGCGGCGGCCTCATCGGGGACCCGGACGAGGACCGCCTTCAGCTTGGCGAGCTGTTCGGCGAGGATCGCGAGGCTGGCGTCGGTCGTTTCGCCGCCGTCGGGCAGCCAGGGCTTGCCGACCTTGACGGGTTGGCCGGTGGTGCCCTCGGCCTTGAAGTGGGGCTTGGGCGCCTTAACCTTCAGGGCC
>JACCED010371330.1_pt1 | contig 38687 bp, 37 predicted proteins | sample 7455021 | NCBI WGS metagenome assembly JACCED01 (sample SAMN15323456, study PRJNA562643) | freshwater metagenome | isolation source: river surface water | place: USA:Blue River Watershed | collected 2017-08-19
CATTTGTTGAAAAAAGATTTTATTCTTATATTTGCAACCCTAATAATTAAGAAAAACACACAAACATGCTTATCATAAACGTAAAAGAAAGCGATTCTCTAGAAAAAGCACTAAAGAAGTTCAAGAAGAAATTTGAAAAAACTGGCGTTGTTAAAGAATTACGCTCAAGACAAGCCTTTGAAAAACCATGTGTTACAAAGCGTATGCAAAAAATTCGTGCTGCATACAAACAAAAAATGCAAACTCAAGAGGTAGAAGGTTAATTCCACCTCAAAAACATATTGAAAGCCGCAATTTGCGGCTTTTTTTATTTTATTTCTTGGCTATTCAACATCACAGCACCAATTTTATACACCTTATTGATTAATTTCGCTTTGTGATGCAGTTGCAAGAATTCATAGATGAATTTATCCATTATTTGGAAAAAAATAAACGCATGAGCTTGCATACCACAACTGCCTACAGAGGTGATTTAGAGCAATTCCAAGCCTTTTTAATAACTCTGGGGCAGCCAAGCTTACAACAAATCAAATCTATACATATACGAGGATGGATGTCTGATTTGATGCTTCACAATATTGCTCCCAGAAGCATTCACAGGAAAATATCAAGCTTACGCGCTTTTTTCAAGCACCTTAGAAAGAATGGAATCATTCAGCACGACCCATTACTCAAAGTTACCACTCCTAAAACTCCAAAGCATTTGGTTAAAGACATCCCTGCTGAAGATTTAAAAAACATGTTCAACCGCTTTCCATGGTATGAAATTGAAACCGGCGAAAGAGATCGGTTGTTATTGTTGCTGTTTTATACCTCAGGAATGCGTTTGTCGGAATTAATTGGATTAAAAACGTCCGATGTTGATTTATCAAGAAAAAACATCCGTGTACTTGGTAAAAGGAATAAAGTCAGACTCATTCCCCTACATCACGAAATTGAGGAACTTTTAAAAAATTACTTAAATCAAATAGAGAAGGGATTTCTATTTTCAATGCCTTCCGGTGAACCCCTATACCCGGTACTCGTGTATCGATTGGTAAATAAATATTTAAAAATATTCTCTACAGCTGCAAAAACAAGTCCACACGTACTTAGGCATTCATTTGCAACACACATGCTGAATAACGGTGCCAATTTAATGGCCATAAAGGACATTCTTGGACACGCAAATTTATCGGCAACTCAAGTTTACACCAAAAATTCATTTGAGAAGCTCAAAAAAATTCATCAATTACATCCAAGAAAATAACGAAAATATTTGTTTTTTCAGATTTAGTTTTCGAAATTGAAGTTGAAAACACCCAAGTGGGTGATATGTCTAACCAAAAAAAAACTAAAAATCATGGAAATCACAATTCAAACAAGCCATGTAAGACCTAGCGAGAAGTTGATTAACTTCATCGAAGGCAAAGTTCAAAAACTAGAAAAAATCTTTCACGGAGCTCTCAAAGCGAAAGTTTTTCTGAAGACCGAAAATGCACACAAAAATCACAACAAAACAGTTGAAATCATGATTCACAGTGCAGGTAAAGACATTTTTGCATCTACCCGATCGGAAAAATTCGAAATTGCACTGCAAAAAAGTGTAATTGCACTCAAAAACCAGATTCGAAAAACAAAGCGATAAAAAAAGGGGCCTAGGCCCCTTTTCTTTTTATGTAAATCTTCATTCAATTATATGGTAGCAATTACCTTTAACTCAATGCCAATCGGCGTTGGTAAGCAATTGATTTCAAGGGTGGTTCTGCAAGGCGGGTTTTCAGGAAAATACTCGGCCCACAATCTATTGTAAATTGGAAAATCGTCTTTCATGTTCGTAAGAAATACGGTTACATCAACAATATTCTCCCAAGAACTACCCGAATCTTCTAAAATCCATCGCACATTTTGAAATACAGACCTACACTGAATTTCAATATCGTAACTCAATATGTTGCGATTTTCATCAAGCTCAACACCTGGAATTACTTTTGTTCCTTTTTCTCTTGGCCCTACCCCACTTAAAAACAATAAGTTTCCAACCCTTCTTGCATGCGGATAATGGCCTACAGGTTCAGGGGCTTTGTTGCTGTTGATCGATTCACTCATATATTAAATAACTTTTATTTTTGTTTTTTGTTTACAGTTGGATTTGATTTGTTTTTCAGTGCCTCATTGCTGTTCGATTTTTGAACATTCTTAGGATCACTTATTTTCACATCCTTTCCATCTTTACCAGTCTTAATAGGCTTCTTAACAACAGGTTTAATTTTGATAGGTGTGGTATACATTGAAACACCAAACATAGGTCCATTTTGCAAACTAGCTACAGCAATTTGCGATTGATCGCCAGAAAATGCAGCCATTCTTGCATTATTTCCCATGGGTTGAATGTTGGTCATACATTTGCCTGCCTCAATATCCCAAAGTTTCACCTCGCCATTATTACATGTGCTCAACAAATATTTACCGTCTGGGCTAAATTGCACGGAGGTCACTTTCCAACCGTGACCTTTTAATCTTTTAATTTCCTTGGCAGTCATAACATCCCATAAAATGATTGTTTTATCGTCGCTGCCACTTGCAATGATTTTTTTATTGGGAGACAAATCTAAGGAATTGATACCTGCAGAATGACCTGCAAAAGTCCGCATCACTTGTTTTTTACCGTTAACTTGTTCGAAACTCGTTTTACTCGATGCAACAATAAATGACCCCTTGGCAGAAGATAACAAGATATCGTTTACTTTTACACCGTAAGGAATAGATTTTTCAGTTCTGTTATTTTCAAAATTCACAACATCATATGCTCGAATCGTTCCATCAAAAGATCCACTGAAAAGAAATTTATTTTCCGTATCAAAAGCCAAAGTTGAAATGGTTTCTTTATTATCTCTGGCCGCAAAAACAAGTGCACCACTAATTAAATCGTAAACCCTCACAGTGAAATCCTTTGAGCCAGTGGCAATCAAAGTGTTCGCTGAATTAAATGCAATAGCAGTAACGGCACCCATATGCCCTGTAAGGGTTCTTAAGAACTTAGGATATCCATTCGAATCTACGGTATACACCCTCACTGTATTGTCCCAACTCCCCGAAGCCAAATACTTACCATCTTTTGAATAAGCAACAGATTCAACAGCAGCCGAATGCCCTGTTAAATTTTGCGAAAAGTTAACCGCTGTATCCTGCGCTTTTAAACTAATAGCGCTCATTATCAATGCGGTAGTGAAAAACAATATTTTTTTGAGCATGCGAAAGAATTTTTATCAAAAGTACAAAATCGAAGTTTAATTATAATCAATGTGGATAGAAAGTTCACTGAATCAATCTAGTTCAACCACATATTCGTCGAAAACAATGCCTAAATCTTTTAATTGATCCAATATCATTGCTCCCCATGTTGTATTAAAGGGCATTAAACAGCCTCTGTCCGTAATTTGTCCATTTAAAATACCTTGTGCACCCAAAGCCAATGGTAAACCAACGGTTTTTGCCATTGCCGTATGCGCCCCACCCTCCCCAAATACCTTCAACGTTGCATACAAACAAAATCTTTTTTGATTCAACGAGTAAGTTATTTTGTGAATCATTACAACTTCATCAACATCGGTGCCGTGTAGTTGCCATTTCGATTCTAACAAATGAAGTAAAATACTCGCGTGTGACTGATTTGATGGAACAACTCCTTTATCATCATCTAATTCTAAAAAAGTAATTTTTTGTTGAATATCTTCATTCACATTTAAATCCTGTAACCAAGAAGCTACCGAATTGTATTTAACCAAATGCATGAACCATTCCTTACGGTTCTGAAAACTGTATTCTTGTCCATGTTCATCATTGGTGAAACCATAATCAACCAAAATTTGCCACGCAGCGCAGAAGCCTTCCCGTCTAAGCGTACCTCTCAACATTGTTATTACATTGCTCAACTGATATTGATCTATGTAACTCAGACTATCGCGGTTGGGATAAGCATCAAAATTTCCAAAATTAGGTATATTTAAGGTAACAGCGTTTTGAAATAGCTCTGTTGGTTTTACTTGAGTTATCTCTCCATTTTTCAACCATTTACTGTTAGACCCTTGTCCCGCCAAAACAACATTTCTTGGATTCCAAGTAAATTTATATTTCCAGGGATTTCCCTTGCAATCCTGTTCTCTGATGAGTCCACCACAATAGCTTTCAAATCCTTCAATTTCCCCTCCCTTTTCAATTATTTCATGAATTGCCTTTGCGGCAGAAAGATGGTCTATACCGGGATCTAAGCCCAATTCATTCAATAGAACTACTTGATTATCAATGGCAATATCGTGCAAAGCCTTCATTTCAGGGGAAATGTAAGAAGCTGTTACCAAATGAGTTTGATGCAAAACACAAAAACGTGCCACATTAAAATGCATACTTGGCGGCAGCACACTCACAATTAAATCTGATTCAATGACAATGTTTTGTAAAACTTGAAAATCCGATAAATTGGAAGGAATGAATTCACAATACACATTTTTACCGAAGGCATTAAAATAGCCATCAAAGTTTTGATCATAAACCCTCACTTGCCAGTTGTAATCTGAAGATTTATCAGAAAGATAATCAATTAGATATCCAGCACTCCTACCCGCTCCTAAAATGGCAATTTTTTGCATTACACAAAAATACAAAATTTAAACGAGTCTTTGTCGTCTTGCTTCATACATCAAAACGGCCGATGCAACAGATACATTGAGGCTGTCAACTTGACCCAACATTGGGATGTTTATATTCTGACCTTTATGGCGCCAAACCTGAGATAATCCTTGATGTTCAGTACCAACAACCAAGGCAACACCGCCTGTTAAATTTGCATCAAAAAGGGAAATAGATTCTTCCATAAAAGTTGAAAAAATGCAAATCTTTTTTCGATTAAATTCGTCTATAGCCCGTTGACTTGAACAAACAATCACAGGAACTGTGAAAACACAACCCAAACTATTGCGAATGACATTTGGATGATAAATATCTACCAATTCATCACATACAATGAGTGCTGAAATATTTGACGCGTCGGCAGTTCTTAAAATTGCACCAAGATTTCCTGGCTTCTCCACCGATTCTGCAACAAAGAAAAGTCCCTCAGAATCAATATCTTCAATGAACAATTTCCGCTGTGGAATAGCAACAACAGCCAATGCATTTTCGACGGTGCCGCGATAAGCGAGTGATTCAAAAACGGCGGGACTGAGAGCATAGAGCTGACGGATCGACTGTATATCAAATTCAAGTTTTTCACTGAGAAGATCACCGGAAATAATCTCCTGACAAAATCCGAGTTCTAAAATCTGATATCCCCCTTTGATGCATAATTTGATTTCATTGATACCTTCCACAATGAACACACCTTCTTTTCTGCGCGCGCGATTTTTTTCTTGTAGAAGCTTCATGCGCTTCACCCAATCGTTTTGAAAGCTCGAAATCTCTCGTATCATGACGCAGAATCTGAATTTAGCCAATCATGTTTATTCGGTTTAAAGCGGGTAAATAAGGCTATAATCAGAACTAAAATTCCATTTGAAAAAATTAATCCAAACATTTGTGAAAGTACATAAACCAATGAACCCGGATTAATAGCACGTACCATTTCGTCTTTTTCTTGATTTGAATATAATTTACCCATGAATTTGAAACTTTGAATCATTTGATTCCTGAGAATCTCTGTTGCCAAATTCTTGATTGGAGTATTCATTAGATAAATGAAAAACTCAGTGAATGAACCAATTAAAACAGCTATTGAAACTGTGAGCATGGCACTTTTAAATGCTTTCCAATAGGTAAATTGCGTCAAATGGATCATTTTTTCAGTTCTTCCGGCAATGATAATGGCTGCGTAAATTGGCAAAAACGACAACAACGGATAGTATGGTGCAAATCTAAAATCCCAATGATTGGTTAAAACAAAAACCATTTTCACCATCATCAAAACTGAACCTGCGAGCAAACCATGTTTCACAGCAGGACGCATTTGAGCAAAAATCGACTTTAAATCCATCATAAATTTGTTTTAGAAAGCATTCCTTTAGTATAAATTGCTATTATTTTACCTTGAGCCATTTGGTTCAATCCCAATACATTATATGCCAAACTCCCTTTGTTTTTTGATGAAAGTTTTGTCATTGCCGTTGTATCGAATATTGTAAAATCGGCCTGGGCCCCTGCTTCTAAGCTTGTAGTTGGAAGGTTTAAAAACGCGGCAGCGCCATTGGTAATTGCGTGAATGGCTTTTGGTAAATGCTCATCTCCAAAAGCTTTCATTAGAAGTGGAAAGAAGAAAGGCAATGTGGCTGTTCCAAAATGCGCATATTCAAATTCAACGTTTTTAGACTCAATATCACTCGGTTGATGATTGCTAAAAATTGTATCAATTGTACCATCAATTACACCTTGTAACAGGGCCAAACGATCGTCTTCAGTTCTCAGTGGGGGCAACACTTTAAAGTTCTCATCAAATTCATCAATGGCCGATTCGTTATAAACCAGATTCATGATGGGAACGGCAACCTGAATGTTGATCCCTGATTTTTTCGCGTTTTTGATTATTTCGAGGGACTCTTTCGCGCTAATTCCAATTACACGAAGAGGCGCGCCTAACCACTTAGCCAATTCTATGTCGGCTAGCAACGACATCGTTTCACTCGCAGTAGGAAGTCCTTTCAAACCCAAATTAACGTGTACAAACCCTTCGTGAATACAACCTCCTGATATCAATTTTGAATCAAACGGAAAATGCAAATATGGAATATTCAATGACGCACAATATTGCATCACCTTACTTCTAAGAGATGTAGAGGCACTACCTACCATACCATCTGTTTGGGCAATTGCACCTGCTTGGTTCATTTCATATACTTCTGCCATTTCCTTTCCGCCTAGATGTTCAGAAGCAGAACCAAGTGGAAGAATATTGACAGGTAAAGCAGAAGATTGATTGATTACTTGCTTGATCGCGGTGGCATTATCGGGCAACGGGTTTGAACCACAAAGTGCCGCAACTCTGGAAAAACCTCCATTCATTGCTGCAGTAGAAAGAGATGAAAGGGTTTCTTTCCAAGGTTCACCAGGATCCGGGCAAGTAGCAAAAACGTCAAACCATCCCTTCGATAAAGTAAGACCCGTAGCATCAAAAATCTCTGCATTACTTTGGGAAATCATCTCTCCTATTTCAACTATTTTTGAATTTTGGATCAAAATATCGACTTCCTTTTGGTGGAAAGGACTATTTAAATCATTTATTTGAACAGATTTGATGAGTAGTGAATTTGACATTATGATTTTACTATTTTTTTATTGTTTAGAAAATACAACAAAATGAACTCTAATACAAAGAATAACAAGGAAATCCATAAACACATTTTCCAAATTCCTTGATCGGTTTGCACCAAAATAAATTTTGATTGTAAAGAACTATTTTTCACAAATTTAACGCCAAGATTTTGCATTTTTGCTCTAAATTCATCTTCAATAGGTTTTAAATCTTTCTCAGAACGAAGAGCATTCAGCGCAATTTCAAGAAAATCCTTAGGATCAGCTGAAGGAAATAGCCTGTAAATACCGGCTTTCTTTAGAGGGAGATTGGTATTTAAACCGAAGTTTTGATCCAAAGGTTCTATTGTAGCTATCCATTCGTCACTGTCGATTTTAAGGATCGCCCCTTTTTCAGGATTGAATGTAACGTCGGATCCAATGATGAGAGGTTGTTTTGATTGTACAAATCCTAAAACTGGTTGAGATTCGATTGACTTCCCCAACAATATTTGTGTAAATACCGGTAAAAACCAAGTTGATCTCGCAAAATTCACACTTCCAACCTCAAAATCCGATAGCCAAATCCAAATAGACCCTTTTCCAAAGTCTTTTTGAACTAAAATAGGATCTCCGTTTTCAAGGGTCAATATAGGTTGCCAATTCTGATTTGACTGAAATTTTTCCAACTGAAAATATTGATCAACGAATGGAAATTGTGTCTTTTGGTCAATTTCACTGGTAAAAATACCTTTAAAAATATCGTTCAGAAATCCATTGCCAGACAATCCAACTTTTTCAGATTTCCATTTTCCTTTTAAGCCAAACTGAAGTGCAATTTGAGTAACATCTTTTTCGAATAAGACCAATATATTCTTTCCACTTGAAGCGAGCTGATCTAATTTGGTCATGTTATCTTGTGTAAGTCTATTCAAATCAGCCAAAAGAATTGAATTCGCAGCAACATTCTGCTGGTAATTAAAATCCTCTGTTTCTATGAAAATGGATTGTGCTTTGATTAATTTTTGAAAAAATCTATTTTCACCATTTGAAGAAAGTTTACAAAAATCCTTTTTCGTTTCATGTAAATACAGAATATTGTCTGCAAGAATTGCCTGATCTTCCAACTTCAATTTAAGTGCCCCATGAATTTGTTCTGGCACTTGAAACTTCAATTCTTTGGTATTTTCATTTTCAAACAAAACCTCCTGACTACCGATTAATTTGTCTCCCGATAACAATTGAAGTATGGTTTTTCCATGATAATTTACTTCAGAGGAATGAACAATAACGTTCAATGATTTCAACGCTTCATCAGAGAGTGTTGGATCTATATAATAAGCAGTATCAATTGATAGATTGCACACTTTGGGGGACTCTAACTCTATGATTGATATATTGGATTTGGCGAAATCTATCTTCTTATATCCCTCATAAACATCCTGCATATTGTCTGTGATGAGATAAACATCTTGATTGCTTTGTGAGATATTCAATGCATCCAAATCCGAAAACCAAGTTTGAAAATTTTCGGGGAACTCAGAAATTTGTGCATCAGAAATTAAATCCAAGGCTTTCCGTGAATCTACCCATTGTTGCTTAGACTGATTGTGATTTGCAATAATTGCAAATTGAGAATTTGCATTTGCAAGATTTACAATTTTACGAGCCGCATTTCTAGCCTCCTCAATGAGTACTTTATCGTCATTTTTAAGTAACATGGAAGGAGAACAGTCAATGATTAAAACAATTTTATGTTTGTTTTCCTCGAAGGTAGTCGACCTTTGGCATGTTGGCATTGCAAAAGCTAGGATGAGGAAAAAGAAAGCCAAAAGCCGTGTGAGTAATAAATACCAATGTTTGATTTTCTTGGTTTGTTTCGCCACCGAAAGTTGCTCTTTCAAACGGTGTATGCCAGGAAATTGGAGGACTCTAAATTTACGAAATTGAAATAAATGAATAACGATAGGCAATGTCAACAACAAAAGTCCCCATAAAAAATCTGGCTGTTGAAAATGCATGTTCAAATGTAATTAAATGGTGTTAATTTCCCTCATGCAATGAATAACGATCAATCACCCAATCTGGAATGGCAATCGATCTGGAGGTTTGAATGTCGACAAGGGCAAATTGACCTTTCCCTGTAGCCACGAGCTTTTGAGTTTTTTCGTTTACAATTTTAAATGCCACAACGGAACCATTCTTGGCCAATTCGACAATGTTGGTGTATACTATTGCCACATCGCCTAATTTCAAGGGTCTTTTGTAAGAAATTGAAAAGTCTTGTAGAAACCAACCCAATCCTTTCGATAAAAACTCATCCATGCCACAGCCATAGAACTTTTCCATTTGTTCGAATCTAGCAGCCAAAAAATAATCCAGGTATTTAGCGCTGTGCACATGTCCGAATAAATCAATGTCATCAGGTCTAACCTGCACCAAAGAATGATATTCGGTAAGATTTAGAGGCATTAGAACAAACCGTTCAATGTACTTTCTACTTGCGTAATGATTTTAGAAAGATCTTCAGGATTTTCTTGAAAATCCATATCATCAACATTAAAAATGATAAGTTGACCTTTGTAATCTCCAATCCACGCTTCGTAACGTTCATTTAAACGTTTGAGATAATCTAGTCTAATGGCATCTTCATAATCGCGACCTCTCATTTGAATTTGATCCACAAGTTTTGGAATGCTTGCTCTCAAATAAATCAACAAATCTGGTTGTTGAATTTGAGCGCTTATGTTTTCAAACAAGCGGCTATAATTTTCAAAATCACGCGTACTCATGAGCCCCATTGAATGCAAGTTGGGAGCAAAAATAAAAGCGTCCTCATAAATTGTGCGGTCTTGAATGACAGTTTTTTCGCCATTTCTTATATCTTGAACGTGCTTCCAGCGGGTGTTTAAGAAAAATACTTGAAGGTTAAAACTCCAACGTTGCATATCCTCATAGAAATCGGAAATGTATGGATTATCATCCATATCTTCTAGTTGCATTTCCCAACCGTAATGTTTGGCCAATAAATGAGTTAAGGTTGTTTTACCTGCACCAATATTACCAGCAATTGCAATGTGACGAGCCATACTGCAATATTAACCACAGGAGTGTTTTGAATGCAAATTGTTTGAGAACAAAAGTTTTACACAATTCGGCACCAACACTAATAAAATTAGGGCATTTAGAATATTGAATTTAGTTTTGTGAGTAGAATGTTGGAACCTAAAAAAAAGTGGTCTAGCCAGAGTAAATTACTCTTTCGGTTACTTGAACTTGCACAATTTGAGAAAAAGTGGATCATTATAGCAGTAATGCTCACTGTTTTTCAAAGTTTACTGACTGCCACACAACCATATCTCTACAAAATTGTCATCGACCAAGTCATCTTGGTTGGAAAGTTCAATTTACTCATTTTTTGGTGTTCAATTTTACTCGGATGGCTTATTTTACAAGCTGGATTAGGATTTATTAACGCCTACTTATCTGAGAGAATTGCTCAAACCATTATTCTCAAATTGCGACAGTTTGTTTATGATCACTTAATTCGACTCAAAGTTAGCTTTTTCGACAAAACTCCAGTTGGAACAGCCGTAACAAGAAGCATTTCCGATATTCAAACAATCACCGATCTTTTTTCTAGTGGTATTATCACCATTTTAGGCGACATGGTTCAAATAATTGCCATTTTATATTGCATGTTTTACATTAGTGTAAAGCTCACATTCCTCACTCTATTGGTCATTCCAATTTTGCTATACAGTGCAAATAAATTTCGCAAAGGAATTCGCGATACATTTCAAGAAGTGAGAAATCAGGTTTCGAATTTGAATGCTTTTTTACAAGAACGTATCACAGGAATGCAAATTGTTCAGCTGTTCAATCAAGAAAAGAGAGAATTTAATAAATTCAAAGACATCAATCAAAAGCATCAAGATGCCAACATCAAGAGCATTTTTTACTATTCCATTTTTTTTCCTATAGTTGAAGTGCTCATAGCCCTGGCTTTCGCCATCATTGTAACATACGGAGGATCAGCCATTCTCGGACAATCACTAAAACTCGGTGAACTTACGGCCTTTATCATGTTCATCAATTTGTTTTTCAGGCCAGTAAGGGCTATCGCCGATCGCTTTAATAACATTCAAATGGGAATTGTGAGTGCAGAGAGAATATTTCAACTCATTGATTCTGAAGAAAACATCGAAAAAAACGGAACCATTGTCCCTCAAAAAATAGAAGGAAAAATCAATTTTGATCATGTTTGGTTTGCGTATAACGAAGATTCATGGATTTTGAGGGACATTTCCTTTCAGATATCTCCGGGGAAATCGTTGGCCATCGTGGGTGCCACAGGAAGTGGAAAAACCACCATTGCGAATTTGGTGACACAGATGTACCAACATCAAAAGGGAGAAATAAAAATAGACGATTTTCTCATTCAAGAATACAACTTACAATCGCTGAGAGGAAGAATTGCAGTGGTATTGCAGGATGTTTTCTTATTTTCAGGAAGTATCAAAAGCAATTTGGTCCTTAAAAATGACGGGGTATCATCTGAATCTATAGAAAAAGTTGCCAAAGAAATTGGGGCTTACGATTTTATTGAAAAGCTCCCTGGCGGATTTGATTACAACGTGATGGAACGGGGATTGTCGTTATCACAAGGGCAGCGTCAATTGATATCTTTCATTAGGGCTTTGGCTATGAATCCAGATATGATTGTATTGGATGAAGCAACAAGTTCAATCGACTCACAAACAGAGGAATTGATACAAAAAGCAATCGCGATGTTGTTAGAAGGCAGAACGGCGATAGTCATAGCGCATCGACTGAGTACCATTCAAAAATGCGATGAAATATTGGTTTTAGAAAAGGGAGAAATCAAGGAAAAGGGCAACCATGCTTCGTTATTGCAGGAAGAGGGGATGTATTGGAATTTGTACCAAAAGCAATTTGATGTTTAGAATTAAAATTGTTTACATACACCCAACCTAAAACTTCCGAGTGTTGTAACTTGATTCCCTGAATTCCATTTACCTTCAATGTTCATCAGTCCCAAACGATATTCAGCAAACACACCGACTAGGTTAATTAATTGATAATCAGCTATTATAAGCAAATTAAAATTATTTCTACTGAGCGCATTGTCATCAAAAATAGCATATTCATTTCCAGACAGAGTAATTACTTGCTTTCCATTGATTCCAATAGCATAAGCCAACCCAGCACTTATATTTAATGCAGTGGTCACATTTCTTTTAAGAAATGCATGAAAATCCAAATACAGGGCATTATAACTTGCTACATCTTGGCTAGAAGCATTATCCACAGCTTTCCAAGAATAATAATCGAGACCAGCACCACCATGTAATTCTGCAAAACTTAGTGTCATTAATTTTTTTGAAGCAGACACTGTTAAACCAATTTTCGTTACGTTTTCGAAAAATTTTTGGGAATTCATGTCATCTGAAAAACTCACATTTGTTAACAACAAACCAGCGTTACCTTTAATACTGCTAAGAGATTGACCATACGCAGCAATATGCATGGCAGATAGGGTTAAAATGGTGAATAGTTTTATTTTCATAGTACAAATTTCAAATAAATAAAATTTAGCCATGTACCCAGAAATCGGTATTTTACTAAAAAAGCCACCTGAAAAGGTGGCTTTTTTAGTATTTTTAGGATTGAAACGATTAAGCCTCTTCCTCTTCGTATTTAGTAGCCATCAAGCGATCATATTCTTCGCGAGAACCGGTGATTACGTTGTCGAAACGACGCATACCTGTACCAGCAGGAATCAAATGACCCACGATTACGTTTTCTTTCAAGCCTCTTAGTTCATCAACTTTACCAGAAATTGCAGCTTCATTCAAAACTTTAGTTGTTTCTTGGAAAGAAGCAGCACTCATAAAGCTTTGAGTACCCAAAGACGCTTTCGTAATCCCTTGCAAAATTGGAGTTGCAGTAGCTGGAACAGCATCTCTGTATTGAACCAATTTTTTATCTTGACGACGCAATGCGCTGTTTTCTTGACGCAAGTCTTTGAGACTTACAATCTGACCAGCATGCATTTCAGTGCTTTCACCGGCATCAGTAACAAACTTCTTGTCGTAAATCCAGTCATTTTCTCTTTGAAGTGTCCATTTATCAACAGCTTCACTTTCAAGGAAACGGGTATCACCTGGATCAACAACTTCCATTTTCTGCATCATTTGACGCACAATAACTTCGATATGCTTGTCGTTAATTTTTACACCCTGAAGGTTATAAACCTCTTGGATACCGTTCAATACATAACGTTGAACAGAAGCTGGACCTTCAATTCTCAAGATATCTTGAGGAGTGATTGCTCCATCTGACAAAGGCTGACCTGCACGTACGTAATCACCGTCGTGAACCAAGATGTGTTTAGAAAGTGCTACTTGGTAGTGTTTTTCTTCACCATCTTTAGAATTGATGATAATTTCTTGGTTACCACGTTTAGAGACACCGTAAGTTACAACTCCATCAATTTCAGCTACAACAGCTGGATTTGAAGGGTTTCTAGCCTCAAACAATTCAGTTACACGTGGAAGACCGCCCGTGATATCTCTAGTTCTTGTAGCACTTCTTGGAATTTTTGCAAGAATATCTCCTGCTTTAATCACAGCATTTTTCTTCGCTACAAGAATTGATTTTACTGGCATGTTAAACGTTTTAACCGTACCATCCTCACCTTCCACTCGAATTACTGGAACTTTGGTTTTATCCTTAGATTCAATAATGACCAATTCAGAAAGACCAGTTTGCTCATCCCCTTCTTCACGCATATTGGTACCTTCGATAATTTGTTCGTAAGTAACAGTACCGTCAATGTCGGAGATAATCAAAGTATTAAATGGATCCCAAGTACACATCTTATCACCTTTTTTTACTTTCTGACCTTCTTTTACCAAAAGGTGAGCACCGTAAGGCACGTTGAAAGTAGTAATGATGGTTTTTGATTTAGGATCTAAGATTCTAATTTCACCAGAGCGACCTAATACTATTTCAGTTTGTTTGATTTCGCCGGTTGCATCATCGGTAACTTCTTTAATAACCGTTCTCATGCTATCCAGGCTAACCATACCTTCGTATTTGGTTTCTAAGGTATTTTCAGCAGCAATGTTCAACGCCGCACCCCCTGTATGGAAGGTACGAAGTGTTAACTGAGTACCTGGTTCACCAATTGACTGTGCGGCAATTACACCTACAGCTTCACCAGCTTGAACCATTCTACCAGTAGATAAGTTTCTACCATAACAAGCAGCACAAACACCATTCAATGTTTCGCATGTCAAAACTGAACGAATTTCAACTTCTTCAATTCCCGCATCTTCGATGTTCTTGGCTTTGATTTCGTCGATTTCCTTACCTGCAGGGCAAATTAACACTCCAGTTGTTGGATGATAAACATCGTCGAGAGCAGTTCTACCTAAGATTCTATCAAACAAAGATTCAGTGATTTCATCATTGTTGATAATCGCACTCATATTGATACCTCTTAATGTACCACAATCAGTTTCGATGATAACAACATCTTGAGCCACGTCGTGTAAACGACGGGTCAGGTAACCAGCATCCGCTGTTTTCAAAGCCGTATCAGCCAAACCTTTACGAGCACCGTGGGTAGATACGAAATATTCCAATACGTTCAAACCTTCTTTAAAGTTTGAAATAATAGGATTCTCAATTGTATCACCAGCACCACCGATGTTCTTTTGTGGTTTCGCCATCAAACCTCTCATTCCACCTAACTGACGAATTTGTTCTTTAGAACCCCTCGCTCCAGAATCCAACATCATATAAATTGGGTTGAATCCTTGATCGTCGTTCTGAAGATCTGTAATTAACACTCGCGCCAATTGGTTATTTACCCTTGTCCACAAGTCAATTACCTGATTGTAACGTTCGTTGTTGGTAATGAAACCCATATCTGCATTCGATTGAATTTCCTGAACTTCTTCCATAGCCTTGTTTACAAGGATATTTTTTTCATCGGGAATTCTTACGTAGCTCAAGTTAAAGCTCAAACCACCTCTAAACGCATAATGGAAACCTAAATTTTTGATATTATCAAGGAATTCAGCAGCTGAAGCAACTCCAGACACACGAATAATTTCGGTGATAATGTCCCTCAAATTCTTTTTCTTCAACAATTCATTGATGTAACCAACTTCTTCAGGTACAACCTGATTGAAGATCACACGACCAACAGTTGTGTCAATGACTTTCCACTTCAATTCACCGTCTTCTTTCACACGAACACGGCATTTGATTTTAGCATGTAAATCGGCACGTTTTTCGTTATAAGCAATGATAACTTCCTCAGCACCATAGAATGTCAATCCCTGGCCAGCTACTGGTTTTTCCGGGGTTGATAATCTCTCTTTGGTGATGTAATACAATCCCAAGATCATATCTTGTGAAGGTACTGTTACAGGAGTTCCGTTTGCTGGATTCAAGATATTGTGCGACGCCAACATCAACAATTGTGCTTCTGCAATTGCAGCATTTCCAAGAGGAACGTGCACAGCCATTTGGTCACCGTCAAAATCGGCGTTGAAACCAGCACAAACAAGTGGATGTAACTGAATTGCTTTACCTTCAACCAATTTAGGCTGGAAAGATTGGATACCCAATCTGTGCAATGTTGGAGCACGGTTAAGCAATACAGGATGTCCCTTCAAAATATTTTCTAAAATATCCCAAATTGCAGGATCTTTTTTCTCAACTATTTTCTTGGCTGTTTTAACTGTTTTTACAATTCCTCTTTCGATTAACTTACGAATAATGAATGGTTTGAACAATTCTGCAGCCATATTTTTTGGTAATCCACACTCGTTTAACTTCAAGGTAGGACCAACCACGATAACCGAACGACCAGAATAGTCAACACGTTTACCTAACAAATTTTGACGGAAACGACCTTGTTTACCTTTGAGCATATCGCTCAAAGATTTCAAAGGACGGTTACCTTCACTTTTCACAGCACTTGCACGACGGGTATTATCTAACAATGAATCAACCGCTTCCTGTAACATACGCTTTTCGTTACGTAAAATCACATCTGGAGCTTTGATTTCCACCAAACGCTTCAAACGGTTATTTCTAATAATTACCCTACGATACAAATCGTTTAAGTCAGATGTTGCAAATCTACCACCTTCCAACGGCACCAATGGGCGCAATTCCGGCGGAATAACAGGCAACATTTTCATGATCATCCATTCAGGTCTGTTTTCACCTGTAGTTTGAGCACTTCTGAAACCTTCAATCACTTTAAGACGCTTAAGAGCCTCTTGTTTACGCTGTTGAGAAGTTTCAGTAGCTGCTTGGATTCGCAAGTCATAACTTAATTTATCCAAATCTACACGCTTTAACAAATCTTCCAACGCTTCTGCACCCATCTTGGCAACAAATTTGTTTGGATCATTGTCTTCAAGCATTTGATTTTCTTTCGGCAATGAATCAAGAATATCTAGGTATTCTTCTTCTGTTAACAAGTCTAGGTAGCCTACGTTTGTTGCTGTACCGGTTTGAATCACTACATAACGCTCGTAGTAAACAACCATATCCAATTTCTTGGTAGGAATACCCAACAAGTAACCAATTTTGTTAGGTAAAGAACGGAAGTACCAAATGTGGGCAACTGGAACAATTAAGTTGATATGTCCCATGCGCTCACGACGTACTTTCTTTTCTGTTACTTCAACACCACAACGGTCGCAAACGATACCTTTGTAACGGATACGTTTGTATTTACCGCAATGACATTCGTAATCTTTGATTGGACCAAAAATTCTCTCACAAAACAAACCGCCCATTTCAGGCTTGTAACTTCTGTAGTTGATTGTTTCTGGCTTTGTTACTTCACCAAAGCTACGACGTAATATATTTTCTGGAGAAGCTAACGAGATTCTAATCTTGCTAAAATTGCTTCCGATTTTTTGTGTTTTCTTTTGAATTTGCATCTTGATTTTTTACGGAATATTAATCCAAAAAGGTTACTTCTAAGCCCAAACCGCGAAGTTCGTGCAACAATACATTAAACGATTCTGGGGTACCAATATTGGTGATGTTATCACCTTTAACGATAGCCTCATACGCTTTAGCTCTACCTGTGATGTCATCAGATTTGATGGTTAAGATTTCACGAAGGATATTAGCCGCACCAAATGCTTCCAATGCCCAAACCTCCATCTCACCAAAACGCTGACCACCAAATTGAGCCTTACCACCCAACGGCTGTTGAGTAATTAACGAGTAAGGACCAATAGAACGAGCATGCATTTTATCATCAACCATGTGACCAAGTTTCAACATGTAACTTACACCCACTGTTGTAGGCTGATCAAACTTCACACCGGTTAATCCATCATTCAAATAAACCAAACCATTGGTTGGAACACCAGCTTTATCAGTATATTCTTTGATTTCATCTAAAGAAGCGCCATCAAAAATTGGAGTTGCAAAACGAACACCCAATTCTTTTCCTGCCCAACCTAAAACGGTTTCATAAATCTGACCCAAGTTCATACGAGAAGGTACACCCAAAGGATTCAATACGATATCCATTGGTGTTCCATCGTTCAAGAAAGGCATATCTTCTTCACGAACAATTCTTGCTACGATACCCTTGTTTCCGTGACGTCCTGCCATTTTATCACCTACTTTCAATTTACGTTTGTTTGCAACATAAACTTTGGCAAGTTGTAAAATACCGGTTGGCAATTCATCTCCTACACTAATTGAATAATGCTCGCGTTTGAAGTTTGTGATTTTGTCGTTGTGTAAGTTGATATAATTTGTCAACGCACGAACAATCAATTCATTCTTCTCTTCGTCTGCTACCCAATTATGGTAGTTAACATTGGAGTAATCAATGCTCAACAAGTTCTTTTGAGTGAATTTAGTTCCTTTAGGGATCAATTCCTCGCTGTACATGTTATAAACACCTTGGCTCGTTTTGCCGTTAACCAATTGGAACAATTTCTTAACCAATTCGTCTTTCAAAGCTGCCAACTCTTTTTTGTGATCTTCTTCCAAACGAGACAATTTGCTCTTATCCGTTGAACGAACTGATTTGTCTTTTTTCGTTTTGCTAAACAATTTCTTGGTAATAACAACACCTTGGGCACCTGGAGGCGCTTTCAAAGAGGCATCTTTCACATCACCTGCTTTATCGCCGAAGATTGCTCTCAACAATTTTTCTTCAGGAGATGGTTCTGTTTCACCTTTAGGGGTAATCTTACCAATAAGAATATCACCTTCTTTTACCTCAGCACCGATTCTAATCAAACCATTTTCATCCAAATTGCGGGTCATTTCTTCGCTTACGTTTGGAATATCGTTGGTCAATTCTTCTTCACCACGTTTGGTATCACGAACTTCTAATTCGTACTCAGTGATATAAATAGTTGTATACCAATCGTCTTTTACAACTTTTTCGGAGATAACAATCGCATCCTCAAAGTTGTAACCTTGCCATGGCATATAAGCAACTCTCAAGTTTCTTCCTAGGGCCAATTCACCACCTTGGGTTGCATAACCTTCTGAAATAACTTGACCTTTTTTCACGCGGTCACCTTTTTGTACCAAAGGTCTCAAGTTAATACAAGAGTTTTGGTTGGTTCTGCGGAATTTGATTAAGCTATAAGTTTTGGTATCGCCAGTGAAACTCACCAAATCATCGTCGTCGTTATGGTTATAACGGATGGTAATTTCGTTTGCATCTACAGCAATAACTTCACCATCGCCTTCAGCATTGATCATAGAACGAGAGTCTCTAGCAACTTTCTCTTCCAAACCAGTACCAACGATAGGTGCTTCAGGCTTCAACAAAGGAACTGCCTGACGTTGCATGTTTGATCCCATCAAAGCACGGTTTGCATCATCATGCTCAAGGAATGGAATCAATGAAGCTGCAATTGAAACGATTTGGTTAGGAGCAACGTCCATGTAATCCAACTGTGCTGGTTGCACAGAAGGGAAGTCACCTTCTTTTCTACTTTTTACTAAAGCAGTTTTAAAGTTTCCTTTTTCATCCAACACCGCATTCGCCTGCGCAATGGTTTTTCCATCTTCTTCTTCGGCACTCAAATATGTAATGACACCAGAGATTTTCCCTTCTTTAACTTCTCTGTAAGGAGTTTCAAGGAATCCCATGCCATTAATTTTTGCATGTACACACAATGAAGATATCAAACCGATATTTGGTCCCTCAGGAGTTTCAATTGTACACAATCTACCATAATGGGTATAATGTACGTCACGAACCTCGAAACCTGCACGTTCTCTGCTCAAACCACCTGGACCAAGTGCACTCAAACGACGTTTGTGTGTGATTTCAGCCAGTGGATTGATTTGATCTAAGAACTGTGAAAGCTGGTTTGTACCAAAGAAAGAATTAATAACAGACGACAAAGTTCTTGCATTCACCAAATCTTGTGGGGTAAATACTTCATTATCGCGGATATTCATTTTCTCACGAATGGTACGAGCCATTCTCGCTAAACCTACACCAAATTGAGCATATAACTGTTCGCCTACAGTACGAACACGACGATTACTCAAATGGTCAATATCATCTAAAATTTCAGAACCGTTATAAAGCTCAATCAAATAACGGATAATTGAAATAATATCTTCTTTTGTTAATACCTTAACATCCATTGGAGTATCGATAGCCAATTTTTGGTTAATACGATAACGACCAACTTCACCTAGGTCATAACGTTTGTCAGAGAAGAACAAACGCTCAATGATACCACGAGCTGTTTCTTCATCTGGTGGATCTGCATTTCTTAACTGACGGTAGATTACTTCCAACGCTTCTTTTCCGTTGTTTGAAGTATCTTTTTGTAAAGTATTATAAATTACGTTGTAATCTATATCGCCTTCGCCTTGAGTTGAAAGGATAATAGATTTTACGTTTGCATCAACAATTGTATCAATGTGGTCTTCTGTAATTTCAGTATCACGTTCCAGAATCACTTCGTTACGTTCAATAGAAACTACCTCACCGGTGTCTTCATCTACGAAATCTTCTATCCATGTGCGCAAAACTCTTGCAGCAAGTTTACGACCAATTACTCGTTTTAATCCTGCTTTAGAAACCTTCACTTCTTCGCTCAAACCAAAAATATCTAAAATATCTTTGTCGCTCTCGAAGCCTATTGCTCTAAGCAAAGTTGTTACAGGGAATTTCTTTTTACGATCGATGTAAGCATACATTACAGCGTTTACATCAGTTGCAAATTCAATCCAAGAACCTTTAAACGGAATAACCCTTGCAGAGAAGAGTTTGGTTCCATTTGAGTGGATACTTTGACCAAAGAATACCCCAGGAGAACGATGTAATTGACTCACAATTACACGCTCAGCGCCGTTGATAATGAAAGTACCGTTAGGTGTCATGTAAGGCAATGTGCCTAAGTAAACATCTTGTACAATAGTTTCGAAATCTTCGTGCTCAGGGTCATTACAACTCAATTTCAATTTAGCTTTCAAAGGAACTGCATAGGTCAAACCACGCTCAATACACTCTTGGAGAGTGTAACGTGGTGGATCTACGAAGTAGTCTAAAAACTCGAGATTAAAGATGTTACGAGTATCCGTTATTGGGAAGTTTTCGCGAAACACTTTGAATAAGCCTTCGCCTTCGCGTTTATCTGCGGGAGTGTCTAACTGGAAAAATTCTTGGAATGACTTTAGTTGCACATCCAAGAAATCGGGGTACTCAATGGCATGTTTTACTTTGCCAAAAGAAACCCTAGTGTTCAATTTTGTACTCAATTTGTTTGTGTTTTTGTTTGTTTGACAATGGTGTTAGTCTAATAACGCCCGAAAGCCCCACGGAATACCGGGGGCTTTGGGATTAAATGTTGGAGTTCTTACTTAATTTCAACTTCAGCACCCGCTTCCTTCAATTTAGCTGCTAAGTCTTCTGCTTCTGCTTTAGAAACTTTCTCTTTTACAGCTTTAGGGGCACCGTCTACTAAATCCTTCGCTTCTTTCAAGCCCAAGCCAGTTAAGTCTTTAACAACTTTAACTACTTGAAGTTTGCCAGCTCCGGCGTCTTTCAAGATAACGTCGAACTCTGATTGCTCAGCAGCAGCGGCAGCGCCACCAGCAGCAGGAGCAGCAACTGCAACAGCAGCAGCAGCAGGTTCAATTCCATGCTCTTCTTTTAAAATTTGAGCTAGTTCGTTAACTTCTTTTACAGTGAGATTTACCAACTGATTCGCGAATTCTTTTAAATCTACCATTGTTTATTTTTTTTAAGTGTTTTTTTGTTTATTAGTTTAAATTATCTTTCTGAAAGTGCTTTTACCAAACCGGCAACTTTCTGACCGGCATTTGCTTGCAAACCGCTAATAACATTCTTAGCAGGAGATTGCAACAAGGCAATAATGTCTCCAATGAGATCCTCTTTGCTCTTCAAGTTCACCAATGCATCCAATTGATTGTCGCCAATGAATACACTTGAATCAATCCATGCACCTTTTAATTGTGGCATGTCGCCTGATTCACGGAACTGTTTGATTGCAGCAGCAGGTGCTTTCGCATTCGCTGAGAACATCACACAGGTAGTTCCTTTTAAAACTTCTGGCAACTCTAAGAAATCTTTCTCAGATTGTTCCATAGCCAAATTCAACAAAGTGTTTTTCACCATTCTCATTTGAATACCATTTTCAAATAAAATACGACGAAATTTGTTTGTTTTATTTGCACTCAAGCCGTTAGTATCTGTCAAATAAACAACATTATTCGAGTTGAACGCGTCAACCAATTCAGCAACAATTGCTTCTTTTTCTATTCTGTTCATATTCTTAGATACCTGGGATTGATTTAACATCTACATTTACTCCTGGACTCATTGTGCTGCTTACGAAGATACTTTTAAAGTATGTTCCTTTAGCGGCAGATGGTTTCAAACGGAATAAAACTTGAATTAACTCTAGAGCATTTTCACTCAACTTTTGTGAGTCAAAAGATACTTTACCTACAGATGCATGGATGATACCAGTCTTGTCAACTTTAAAATCAATTTTACCAGCTTTAACCTCGGTTACAGCCTTTCCAACTTCTGTGGTTACAGTACCACTCTTAGGATTCGGCATTAAGTTTCTCGGACCTAATACTTTACCTAAACGGCCTAATTTAGCCATTACCGATGGAACAGCAACAATGATGTCGATGTCTGTCCATCCAGCCGCAATTTTATCGATGTACTCATCCAAACCAACGTAGTCTGCACCTGCATCTTTTGCTTCTTGCTCCTTATCTGGAGTACAAAGAACCAAAACACGCACGGTTTTACCCAAACCATGAGGTAAACTTGCCACACCACGAACCATTTGGTTCGCTTGACGTGGGTCTACACCCAATCTAACGTCGATATCGAAAGATGCATCAAACTTTGTATTTGTGATATTTTTTACAATTTCACAAGCTTCCAACAAAGTGTAAGACTTCGTAATATCGAATTTTGCTAGCGCTTCTTTTCTTTTTTTACCAACTTTCATAATTCCTTTTTTAATTAAAATGGTGCATCACCTGTTACTGTGATTCCCATACTTCTTGCAGTACCAGCAACCAATTTCATTGCCGATTCTTCAGTGAAACAATTCAAATCAGGCATTTTCTCATTTGCAATGGTGCGAACTTGATCCCATGAAACTGAACCAACCTTTTTTCTGTTTGGTTCTGCTGAACCTTTTTGAATTTTTGCGAATTCAACGAGTTGCACTGCTACAGGAGGAGTTTTGATGATAAAATCAAATGATTTGTCAGAATAAACTGTCAATACCACTGGTAATACCTTACCCATCTTGTCTTGAGTACGTGCATTAAATTGTTTGCAGAACTCCATGATGTTAACACCCTTAGAACCCAATGCTGGTCCAATTGGTGGAGCTGGGTTCGCCTGCCCGCCCTTTACTTGGAGTCTTACAAAACCTGTTACTTCTTTTGCCATTATACTGTTACGTTACAATTTTTACAATTTTTGAACTTGATTATAATTTAACTCAAGTGGTGTTCTTCTACCAAAGATTTTCACCATTACCTTAAGTTTACGCTTTTCTTCGTTAATTTCTTCAATTACACCATCGAAATCATTGAAAGGACCATCAATTACTTTCACCGCTTCACCTACTAAGTAGTGATCTTCTTCTGTAACCTCTGTGGTACTCAATTCATCGGCAGTTCCTAAAATACGCGAAAGTTCATTCGGACGTAATGGCACCGGATGGTCTTTTGAACCCAAAAAACCAACAACACCTGAAACACTTTTAATCAATGGCAAAACCTCCGGATCGGAGAAATCTGCTCTAACTAAAATGTAACCAGGAAATGCATTACGCTCTTTAATGACCTTTTTGCCATTCTTTACTTGGTAAACTTTTTCAGTAGGAATGAGAATTTCAGGCACATAACTAAGCTTGTTGTCGCGTTCTAGCTCAACTTCAACATTGTGTTTCACCTTCTTTTCTTGTCCGGTGATAGCACGAACTACGTACCACTTATGTTTGTCTTCTGAATTCGTCATTTCTCCTTATTTAAAAAGTTTGTAGAATTGGGTCAAAACAACGCCTAATCCGCTGTCTAATGCCCAAATGACAACAGCAAAAATCAAAGAAGCCACGATCACAATCCATGTGCTTTCTCTGAGTTCATTCCAAGTAGGCCAAGAAACTTTGTTTACCAACTCGTCCTTGATCTCACGGAAATAATTTGTAATTCTACCAAACATTGCGCTTTTATTAGCACGGACACAAGGATTCGAACCCTGATCAAAGGTTTTGGAGACCTCTATTCTACCATTGAACTATGTCCGTAAAAGAAGGAGCACCGAAGCACTCCTTCTCATGTATATAGCCGGGCTATATTATTCGATAATTTCAGTTACCTGACCAGCACCTACTGTTCTACCACCCTCACGGATCGCGAAACGTAGACCTTTTTCCATTGCAATTGGTTGAATCAACTCAACTGTGATAGAAACGTTGTCACCAGGCATTACCATTTCTGTACCAGCAGCCAATGAAATTTCACCAGTTACGTCTGTTGTACGGAAATAGAATTGAGGACGATATTTGTTAAAGAATGGAGTATGACGTCCACCTTCTTCTTTGCTCAATACGTAAACCTCAGCTTTGAACTTCTTGTGCGGTTGTACTGACTTAGGAGCGCAGATAACCATACCACGACGAATGTCGTTCTTGTCGATACCACGTAACAAGATACCAGCGTTGTCACCAGCCTCACCACGATCCAACAATTTACGGAACATCTCAACCCCAGTACAAGTAGATGTCATGTGAGCACCGAAACCGATGATCTCAACTGCATCTTGTACGTTGATTACACCACGCTCAATACGACCTGTTGCAACTGTACCACGACCTGTGATAGAGAACACGTCTTCAATTGGCATCAAGAAAGGCTGATCAACCAAACGTGGAGGAACTGGAATCCAGTTGTCTACTTGGTTCATCAAATCCAAAATGGTATCAACCCATTTTTGATCACCGTTCAATCCACCCAAAGCAGATCCACGAACGATAGGAGTATTGTCAGCGTCGAATTCATAGAAATCCAACAATTCACGAATTTCCATTTCAACTAGGTCTAACAATTCTGGATCGTCTACCATGTCTACTTTATTCATGAATACCACCAAACGAGGTACACCAACCTGACGAGCCAATAGAATATGCTCACGAGTTTGTGGCATAGGTCCATCAGTAGAAGCTACTACCAAGATAGCTCCGTCCATTTGTGCAGCACCCGTAACCATGTTTTTTACATAGTCGGCGTGACCCGGACAGTCAACGTGAGCATAGTGACGGTTAGCCGTTTGATACTCAACGTGAGCAGTGTTAATTGTGATACCACGCTCTTTCTCTTCAGGAGCTGAGTCGATTGAATCGAATGAGCGAGCCTCAGAAAAACCAGCGTTGGCCAATACAGAAGTAATCGCCGCTGTCAAGGTAGTCTTTCCGTGGTCAACGTGACCAATGGTACCAATGTTCAAGTGCGGCTTGGAACGGTCAAATGTCTCTTTTGCCATAGTGTTTGTTGTTTATTTATTTTTAAATGTTGTTTGAGCCAATGAGGGGAATTGAACCCCTGACCTTTTCCTTACCAAGGAAACGCTCTACCCCTGAGCTACATCGGCTTTTGCCTGTCAAGGGTATAACGGGTATACCTCAACAAACTAGTTTGAGCGGGAGACGAGGCTCGAACCCGCGACCTACAGCTTGGAAGGCTGTCGCTCTACCAACTGAGCTACTCCCGCATAAAATACTTTGCACTTACACTTGGTGGGGAAAGAAGGATTCGAACCTCCGTAGACATCACGTCAGCAGATTTACAGTCTGCCCCATTTGGCCGCTCTGGTATTTCCCCAGATTCACCAGCAAACACCTCCCAGTGTTTTGCCTCGTGTAAGTGCACTCGGAGCCACTTGTCGGAATCGAACCAACGACCTACTGATTACAAGTCAGTTGCTCTACCAGCTGAGCTAAAGTGGCATGTGTTAGAACGTATCAGAAATACCCTTGGTTTGTACTTCCTTCCCGTAAAAGGACTGCAAAAATAGAACTTTATTTTATATTTTCAAATGCTTGTCCAAAAAAAATCTAAAAAAAATCTTTTTTCTCCATCCTCACCCACCCTTTTTTAACTTTTTTTGCCCTTTCTCTCTTACTTTTGTACTTGTATTCACTTTTTTAAACCCATTTGTCCGCAATCCGCTCACCAACTCATCTATGTCTAAAAAATATTTTAAACCCCTCGCCATTGCCCTTATTGCAATCATCGCTTTCTTTTTGCTATGGCGCAACATGGATCATACCTCCGATTGGAAACCAAATCTATTCGCTCTCGAAAATCCCAACGAAATCACCAAATTTACCTTCACCCCAAATAATGCCAAACGCCCCCCTTTGTCCTTCGAAAAAATAAATAACCAATGGTTTGTGTTCGACAAAAATTCAAAATTCCTTGCTGATACCGCCTCTATCCACCTTCTTTTGAAATGGGCCATGCCAAAATTGCGCATCAAACTGCCTACTTCCGATGAAGAAAAGAAAACCGTTACCCGAAACCTGACCCTTAACGGCGTAAAAGCTACCTTCTACAAAGGAAATTCTCCCGTTCATACCATATATGTGGGTGGCTCAACCCAATCAAATGAGGCCACTTATATGTATTATCCTGAAACCGATCGCCCTTGCGTGGTTGAAGTTCCTGGTTTTCAAGGATACCTAACTCCTTACTTTAACACCGATATTCACGTTTGGCGATCTGTTTACCTGTTTGCAGCAGAACCGTCCAACATCAAATCTATTCAAGTGGTTTATCCCAATCATAAATCTGAATCCTTTACCATCCAACAGTTTGGAGATGAACTTTCCCTTCTTAATTTCGAGGGACGGAAGGTCGAAGCAAAAAGAGGCCTCATTGCTGGATACCTCCTTCTGTGTAAAGACTTTGCGCGCGAAGCCGGAGCCGTTGCCGGAATTAACCGTGATGCCGCACAAAAAGAGTCTGTACTCAAAAGTTCCCCCTTGGTTGTCTTTAATTATACAACCATTCAAAATCAAACCACATCCATTGCCATTTATCCAGTTCCTTCCGGATTTGAAGATGTTACCATCAATGCCACACCAACAGAAACTTCAACAACACAAACAGAACTCTTTTGGGTGAAATCAAGTAATGATCCTTATATATGGATGGCACAAGACATCGTTTTGCGCAACCGCTTGAAAAAAATGTCAGACTTTTTACAATAAACCATCCCTTAAATTAAAATGAGCTTTAAAATAATAGGTGCCATTATCGGGTATATGTCGAGCGGACTTTATGGCGCACTCATTGGTTTTCTTATTGGATTTTACGTCGATTACATTTCATCGGGTGAAGCCGCTAACGATAGTCAATCGCAAGGAAAACAAGGCTACTCTAACTATCAATCGAATTATAATTCGCAATACCAGTCGCAGTACCAATCGCATCCGAGCGACTTTAAAAATTCTCTGCTCATTCTCATCGCTGCGGTGATGAAAGCCGACGGAGTAACGCTCAAAAGTGAACTCGACATGGTAAAGGCAATGTTGCTGAGAACTTACGGTGAGGCAGAAACAAAAGTTCTACTTTTAAAACTTCGCGACTATTTGCAACAAGAACATAACTTGGCTGAAGTTTGCCGAAATCTGCGAAACAGAATGAGCTATAGTCCAAGGTTGGAGCTCGTGCATATATTATTTCGTATTTCCAGAGCGGATGGCGACATTTCGCAATCTGAACTGTCACTCATTGACCAAGTTGCTGCACAACTCGGAATCAGCACTCCTGATTACCTGTCGCTGAAAGCGATGTTCGTTTCTTCGGCCGACTCTGATTACAAAATATTGGATGTAAGCCAATCTGCTTCTGAAGACGAGGTGAAAAAAGCATACAGAAAACTTGCCATGCGTTTTCACCCAGATAGGCTGCTCGACCTATCAGAAAGTGAGAAAAAACAAGCCGAAGCGAAATTTCACCGGGTGCAAGCTGCTTACGACAATATCAAAAAGAAAAACGGTTGGGCATGATACGCGTTCACGTTGCCCTCTTTTTTGTATCGCTACTTTACGCGATTCTATTTTCATGGGCTGGACAAATCATGCCCAATCATTTAACAGCGGAGGGATTTGTATTCTTACGCATTGCATTTGCCACTAGCTTGTTTCATCTCATTGGTTTATTTCAACAAACTGAAAAAATCAATTGGAAGCTCCATTTAAAAGAATTCGCCATTTGTGGTTTTTTTGGCACCAGCGCCAATATGTTTCTTTTTTTCAAAGGGCTGGAAAGTACCTACCCCATCAACGGCGCTATTCTCATGTTGTTCACCCCACTTTTTGTAGCCATCTTCGATCATTTTAGAGTTCAAAAATGGCCCAACTGGCAGTTTACTCTCGGTTTTATTGCCGCCGGCACCGCTTCATTTTTACTCATTGCAGGAAAAGGTGTAAAATTTTCAGAAAAAACAATCATGGGGGACATTTTCGTTGCAATCAATGCCATCCTCTATGCCGTGTATTTGGTGAGGGTAAAAAAATTAACCGCTGTTTACAGTCCTATTTCTGTGAATCGGTGGACATTTAGTTTCGGACTTTTGTACATCGCCCCAATAGGATTTTTGCCATTTTCACAAACTCATTTCCAGAATATTCCATCCGATATTTGGCTCAAAATCACATACATTCTCATATTTACAAGTTTCTTGGTTTATCTCCTTAATGCTTACTCTGTAAAAAAAGCGGGACCAACATTGGCGGGTCTATACATATACCTGCAACCACTATTGGCAACTGTCATTGCTTTTATTTTGCAAACAGACCAAGTATCCCTCCAAAAAATCATACTCATCATAACAGTGCTATCAGGAGTTTTTGTTGCAACCAAATTTACCCCCAAAGCGCAAATCAAAGGGTAAGATCCAAGCAAGCCTCAATTTTTTTTCGTATATTTGCACTTAATATGCGTACTGAAAAAGCGAATACACTCATTGAAAAAGCCATTTCTATCGTTGAAAAAAGCGGTATTGTTGCAGACAAAATCATTCCTTTGTTGCAAGAAGCCAGAGAGTATGCCTTAAAAGAGGAAGATCCATTGGTTACTCGTGCCCTTCGTTTGGCTTGGCAGCACCTCGAAGCAAATGATACATTTGCAGTTGATTTGGCAGAAGACATTGAAGATGAAACTGAAAACTTCATTTATTTCTTGAGTTTGTGTGCAAAATGTGAAAACGAAATCAACCGCACCGAACTGAGAGAAATGACAAACAACATGCAAGCTTTGGCTTAAGAATGTTGAAAGGCAGATTGTATACCGGCGTTATTTTGATTTTGGCCTTTTTAGCCAGTCAATTTAATAGCCTGCATCTGCACGCCCATACCTCAGTACCTCATAAACACGAAATTTCTGCAAAAAATGCAAATCATTCTCTCGAAGAAACTTGCAACATTTGCGATGCGATCTTCGCCCCTGCACTTCACGCTGCTCGCCAAATCCTCGTTGGAACCAACCTTCAATGGATTGGATTGAGTAAAGAGATCGACATTCAATTCACACCCTTATCTCAAAAATCTTTCCCAAACAAAGCGCCACCAATCTGTTCTTGACACCCGATATTCCGAATTTTCGGCACTATTAAATTCAAGAAAAAATGAAAAAACAGGCGTTCCTTTGGGGAATCTTCATGCTATATATCGTTACTGTGGCTGCTCAAAAGCAACCCTGTAGATTTCGTTTGGAAATTTCCCTCTATCAAAAAAACCAACCTTTGCAACATGCAGAGGTATTCTTGGAAAAAAATCATCACATCGAATACACCAACGAATTTGGAGTTGTTATTTTCGACAACCTTTGCGATACCCTAGTAGAAATAGAAATTCAAACTTCAAATACACATGACCACTATACGTTTAATGTGTCTCAAAATATTCCATATCAAATCTTTTTAAAAAGCACTGATAGCACAGGTACTGTGACAATTCAAGCCAAGAGAAACACACAATTCAGAGAACCATTGGCCGAATCTAAATCCATTCAATCTTTCGCTGCAGCCATACAACATCTACAAAATGTTCAAATTTTAACTACCGGCAGAACCATCTCCAAACCAATTTTACAAGGAATGATTGGACTGCGGGCTCCAATAATGATTGATGGAATGAGGTTGCAAGGACAAAGTTGGGGCCTAGACCATTCACCTGAATTAGGGGCAACTGGTACTGAAAAAATTTCATTACTTCGAGGAATAAATGCCATTGCCGCCGGCTCTGACGCCTGGGGTGGTGCCATTTCAGTCGAAAACAACCATCAGTTTCAACCCCACGAAATCGACTATACACAAAAGACCTCCTACCAAAGCAATGGTGGTGTTTTCCAAATCAATGGCATCTTTCAGTCTGGTCAAAGTCCCTCCAAAAAAATCAATACAAAAAATAAAAAAAGCAACGGCACTTACATTAAATATTTGGGACAAATATCGAAAGACTATCAAACGCCATTAGGCATTTTAGAAAACACCGCTTCTCAAGAATGGATGATTGCTGGCGGACAAACCCTTCATTTCAAACCTGGGTCTTTAAGATTTCACGCATCATTATACCAGTTTGTGTCAGGCATTTATTTGGGAAGTCATATTGGAAACCTCACAGATTTACAAACTGCAATTAGCAACAATGCGCCTCTGCGCACCACTACAGAAGCCACATATTCAATAGATAAACCCAAACAGCTATCACAGCAATTGAGCTTTCAGGGCAGTTGGAAGTCGCAGAGAAATCAGGGATTGTCGATTCATCTGAGTTACCAGCAGAATTTAAGGCAGGAATTTGACCCTCATAGAAACAAAAATTATGAGTTTCCGCAGCTCGATGTGCAGCAACAAACGAGCACCATGTATCTGGAAAAGCCCTTTTCTTTGAAGAAATGGTCATTTGATAACCAAATTGGTTTGAGTGTTCAAAATCAAACCTTTGGTGGCTATTATTTCATTCCTGAATACCAACAATTTCAGCAATGGGGTTATATAAAATTTCAACATACACCCTCAAAAAATGGAATACAACACGAAGGAATTGTTCGAATAGATTTGTCACAAAGATCAGGAAAACACTGGTTTTATTCGAATGATAAAGGGTTTGATGAACAGCTTTTCGGATTTTCGGGGGGATATTCTTTCGCTTGGAATTCTGTGAAGATCGATATCCTTCAATTGTGGCGCATGCCCGGCATGAACGAACTATATAGCAAAGGCGTTCACCATGGCAGCGCATCTTATGAACAAGGGAATCCAAATTTGTTGCCAGAGAGTGGTCAAAAAGTGAATTTCACCTATGAAAAATCAACAAATTGGGGAACAAACGATCAAAAAAATGGCGGAAATTGCAAAATCCTATTCAATGGATTTTCGCAATATTCGCAAAACTTCATCACTCTGATTCCCATGATGCAACCAATATTGACAGTCCGTGGGGCTTTCCCAGCATTTGAATATCAGCAGCGCCCAACTTTTTATTCGGGTGCAGAAATTGATGTCAAAATCCAAAAAAATATCAATCCCAAAATGCGCATCAATGCATTTTCAAAAGCGAATATCCTGTACGCGAAAATCCTCACCAACAATCATTTCCCACCATTAATTCCTTGTCCAACATGGATCAACTCTTTCGAACTCTCATCTGAAAAATGGGCAATTTCAATTTCCCACAAATACCAATTTAAACAGTTATTTTATACCGAGGGCACCGATTTCGCACCCCCTCCAAATGCCTTTCAACTTTGGGGAATGTCGATCAAGTTGCCAAAGTTCGGACAATCAAAGTCATTTGGATTGCAAATTTCTGCAGATAACCTATTCAATGTTATATACAGAGACTATTTAGATCGATTTAGATATTTTACCCCAATGCCGGGAAGAAACATTGGAATTCAATTCATTTATCATTTACACCATCATCACGAACATCAAGATTAAAAAATATGAAAAAACTCTATTACTCAAGCATGCTCGCAATTGCTATATTGTTAGGAGCATCCGTTTTTCAAAGCTGCGAAAAACACGACGACAATCACCAACACAACAATGAAGAAGAACTCATCACAAAAGTTGAAATTTACTTAGGAGCTGGCGACAGTATCCTTATCAGGGAGATTTGGAGCGACCAAGATGGAATTGGAGGAAACAATCCAATTTTACCCGATACCCTCATCCTACAAAAAAATAAAACGTATTACGGCTTCATTAAATTTTATACCAATCACGACGATACTTCTTTCCACGACATCACAAACGATATCAAAACGGAAGGTAAAGATCACATCATTTGCTACAACGTTCAAAGTATGGCAATGCCTCCAACTGGGTTGGCTATTTTGCGTACTGATGATGACGTAAATAACGTAGTATTGGGCTTTGACACTGAATGGCTTACCCCGGCAAACTTTGATTTAGGACAAGTAAATGTGAGATTGAAGCATCAACCGGGCATTAAAAATGGCACCTGTGACCCTGGAGAAACAGATGTTGAGGTCAATTTCCCTTATCTCATCAAATAAGACTGGAAGCTCGCCAACTGTACAATGAAGAATGTCTAAACTTTTTCTTACCTTTGTAATATGTCAGATGCAATGTCACTAAAATCGACTGCCCTCACTGCTCTTCACGAGTCTTTGGGCGCAAAAATGGTTCCGTTTGCAGGTTATAACATGCCTGTATTGTATACAAATTTAATTCAAGAACATTTGGCTGTAAGAAGCAGCATGGGTGTTTTCGACGTGAGCCACATGGGTGAAGTTTTTATCACGGGCCCTAAAGCCTACGATTTAGTTGAATACATCACTTCCAATGATGTTAGCAGCTTGTATGATGGCAGAATTCAATATTCTTGTATGCCAAACGATCAAGGTGGTATTGTAGACGATTTGTTGGTTTACCGTTACAACCAAGAGATGTTTTTATTGGTGATCAACGCTTCTAACATTGAAAAAGATTTGGCATGGATCAACAAAAACAATGAAAAATTTGGTGCTACTGTGAAAAATGTGAGCGAAGATTTCTCTCTTTTGGCAGTTCAGGGTCCAAATGCCATTAAAGCATTGCAAAAAATTACAGATGTAAACCTTTCTGATATCCCTTATTATCATTTTGTTGAGGGACAATTGGGTGGGTTAGACATCATCATTTCGAATACAGGATATACCGGTGCGGGTGGTTTTGAACTTTATTGTCAAAACGGAGATGCACAAAAATTGTGGGATGCTGTTTTTGAGGCAGGCGCAGAATTTGGCATCATACCAGTGGGATTGGGTGCGAGAGACACTTTGAGATTGGAAAAAGGTTTTTGCTTATACGGCAACGACATCAACGATACTACATCACCAATTGAAGCTGGTTTGGGTTGGATCACCAAATTCAACCATCCATTCACTATGAGCGAGCATCATTTGGCAATCAAAGAAAACAAACCAACCAAAAAATTGGTAGGATTTACATTGGTCGACAAAGGGATTCCTCGTCAACACTATCCAATTTGCACAGCCGACGGCACGGTAATTGGAGAGGTAACGAGTGGTACCATGAGTCCATCATTAAACAAGGCCATTGGTTTGGGTTATGTTGCTTCGGCACATGCATCAGTTGGCAGTGAAATCTACATTGAAGTTAGAGGCAAACTTTTAAAAGCAGAAGTTTGCAAGATCCCATTTTTATAAAATTGAATTAAACGAAAATAAAAAAAGAGGCGAAAGCCTCTTTTTTTTTATAACTAAACTAAACAACATCAATCCAACACAATTCGAACTTTCACAGGATAATATAAAACAATTGCGTCATATGAATAATATTCGGCCTTAAAGACGCGATGCCATTTTCCGTCAACTAATTTTATTTTTTTCATTGACACTGAACTTTGTTTGTGCCAATATAAATCAGGATAAATATGATAATTTGCTGAATTCATAGAATCATCTCCTCGGTAACCCCAGTTACCATCAACAAAAACTAGATCGTTCATTAATCTATTATTGTTGATAATAAAATTATCAAAATCTTGATTTTTATCTAGATATTCATTTATAAATGAAGAATTCCAAGTAATTCGGGCATCATCAAATTCCATGGAAATATCTTCAGATTTTACTTGCACAGAATCCACATGACGCTTTTTAAATATAAATCTAATAATTGTGTCTTGCGGTCTACTACCATCCTTGTTACTCGCAAACCAATTAATTTTCAAATATTTAATATACGAGTTACCCTTCTCTGGCTTGTGAAAACCTATCATAAACAGTCATTAATTTTTCGAAAAAATATGCAGTATCCTCAATTTTAGAATTGTAAGCCCCTCTAAATGTATCTTTTCCAACAGCAAAGTAGCTATTCAAAGACAAATCTTCTTGCACAACAGGAGTAGTGCTGGGTGTATTGTTATTGGGATCTTTTTGACATCCAAAAAGGAATATAAAACCAATCATCAACAAACCAACATTCCATTGGTTCATTTTCATTAATTTTTGAATTTGTGTTTTCATCTTTTTATTTTTTAGGGTGAATGATAAATTTATCTATTTCAATTATACAATCTAAAATTAATGTAAATTACAGACTTTCATAACTTTACACAGTTTGTAGTGTCATAAATTCGTCATTTAAAATATTGTTTATTTACTTATTATAATTTTATATGATGCAATTGTTGAATTTGAATAATAAAATTTGAGACATTTGGTAATATTTTGCCAAAAAATCTCAATTTAATTTTGAAACTTCAAACCTCAATCATGCCTCAAGGCTTCAATTGGATCTAACTTAGATGCCCGCCTAGCCGGATACATTCCTGCCAATAAACCAACCAAAATACAAACCATTAAGGCCATGACAATCCAATTCCATGGAGCAATGAATCCACTCCCCAATCCTATGGCAACCAAATTGCCCAATAATAATCCCAAAATGATGCCAGCAATGCCTCCAAGCTGACAAATCACGATGGCCTCCAATAAAAATTGATCGCGGATATTTTTACTTGTGGCTCCCAGAGCTTTTCTCAAACCGATCTCTCTGGTTCTCTCAGTTACAGAGACCAACATAATGTTCATCAAACTCACCGCTGCCCCCAACAAAGTAATGATGCCTATTAGGGTACCTACCCCACTCACCATGGCCATGTTTTCTTGGGCATCTTTGGCTAAAGCATCACTTTTAGTGATTGTAAAATTATCGGGATCAGATGGTTTCAACCTCCGTATCCTGCGCATAAAAGTGTACGCTTCATTCATCTCCGGCTCCAACTGATTCACATTCTCTACCAAAACCGAAATATTGCAATTATTATTTGCTGAAGCAAACGTTTGCATGGCATTGTGAATGGGAATGAAAACCAATCGGTCACCGCCCGACATGCCCATACTCGATCCCTTCTTCTTCAATTCACCCACAATCTTAAATGGTTTTCCGTCAATATTGATGGTTTTCCCAAGTCCACGTCCCTCCAAATCAGACTCTAAAAAAAGGTCCTTGAGAATATCGTAGCCCACCACTGCCAAGGGCAAGTTCATGCGGATGTCGTTTGGGGTAAAATTCCTCCCCGCAGCAATTTCGTAATTGGCCGTTTTTAAATAATCTTCCTCAACCCCCAACACCTTAATATTGGGATTGGTTTCTTGGTTTTGATATTTAATTTTCGAATTAAAAGAGGCATTGAGCGATAATGAAACGGGCAATCGATTTCCAAAATATTGTTCCATCTGATGGGCTTGCTCGTAGGTAATCGATTTAAAATCATCAGCCACTCCGAAGCGTTCTACTGAAGTTCTGTTGCTAATATTAAAGCTCTGCGAACCCATTTTACTCATGGTTTTCGAAATGGCATTGTTCATGGCATCAATCGAAGTAAGAATTCCTACCAGCGCCGTGATTCCAATGGCAATGATAGAAGCCGTGATCGTCGCCCGTACTTTGTGCGACTTTAAGGAGCCGAAACCCTGACGTATGTTTTCAACAAATAATGACAAGGTTGTTTCTTTTGAGGGATAAAAACCGAGGAATTAAGCAGAAAACGACTGCCCGCATCCACAAGTAGAGGTGGCATTTGGGTTATTGAAAGAAAAACCCCTGTTGGCCAATCCGTTTTCCCAATCAACTTCCATTCCCAACACGTACATTACATGCGCTTTGTTCATCACAACAGGAATGCCATCGAGGTTATACATCGTGTCGCCCTCCTCTTTTTTATCGAATGCAAGCAAATAACTCATACCTGAGCAACCTCCGCCTTTTACACCAATTCTGAGAACCGAATCTTCCTTCAATTCCAGATTGCTGTACAATCTATGAAGTTCTTCCAAAGCAGTTGCTGTGAATCCGATGGGTGGATTTTCAATGGCCACAGTGGTATCAATTGTTGCATTTTCCATACTACAAAAATAGCGAATTTCTTTAAGATTCTCAACCAAATGAGCATACACTTGTCGAACAAAGACATTATCTTTGTCGAAAAGTGCATACATGAAAAACTTGGATATTTTAACCGTTGTCTATATCGCTGCAGGACTCATCATTGGAATGATGCTTTTGGTGATGTATTTTGCAAAATCACTATTCAAAAGCCACACCAACACATTGGTGCAAATCACAAAAATTGAAAGCAACAAAGAAAACGGACAAACTTTGAACAAGTTAAAACTTCAAGCATATGAGCGTTTGTCGTTGTTGTTAGAAAGAACGAGCATACCATCCTTGATTCAAAATTTGGGTGGCAATGGCTTAACAGCAAGAGAATTCAAATTGTTGGCACTAAAAAGCATCAACGATGAATTCAATTACAACTTGTCTCAACAAATCTATGTGAGCGACCAAACTTGGGGCATGATTAAGGTGGTAAAAGAACAAACCAGCATCATGTTGCAACAAGTAGAAAGAACCCTCCCTGAAAATGCCATGTCGGCGGAATTTTGCATTGCACTGATCAACCACCTGCAAGAACAAGGAGATGTCCCTCATGAAAAAGGACTAAAAATGATAAAGCAAGAAATTGAATTGATATTTGGGTAAGATGAAGAACAGCAGCGGAATAGAAATAAAAGAAATTTATACCGATCACAACGGGAATAAAGAAAAGGCGGGAGAATTTCCGTTTACCAGAGGCGTAAGAAAAGACATGTACCGTGGCCGTTTGTGGACCATGCGTCAATACGCAGGATTTAGCACTGCCGAAGAAAGCAACGCCAGGTACCATTATTTGCTCAACCAAGGAACCACTGGTTTGTCGGTTGCCTTCGATTTACCAACGCAAATTGGATATGATAGCGACCATGCAATGAGCAAAGGCGAAGTGGGAAAAGTGGGTGTTGCCATTGATTCTCTTGAAGACATGGAAACCCTTTTCAAGGGCATCACCCTAGAAAACGTGACCACCAGCATGACCATCAACGCCACAGCGAGCACTTTATTGGCTATGTATGTGGCCTTGGCGAAAAAGCAAAATGCAGATTTAACCAAAATTGGGGGAACCATCCAAAACGACATTTTGAAAGAATATGCCGCTAGGGGTACCTATATTTATCCGGTTCGTCCAAGCATGCGAATCATCACCGATATTTTTGAATGGTGCAGCAAAGAATTGCCAAAATGGAACACCATTAGCATTAGCGGTTACCATATTCGCGAGGCAGGAAGCACAGCCGCTCAAGAATTGGCATTCACATTGGCCAATGGAAAGGCTTATGCGCAAAGTGCACTTGCGAAGGGATTGGATATCAATGTTTTTGGAAAAAGATTGTCGTTCTTTTTTAACGCCCACAACGATTTCTTTGAAGAAATAGCAAAATTTAGGGCTGCCAGAAGAATTTGGGCAAATATCATGAGGGACTTAGGGGCTACAGCCAATGAGGCCATGATGCTGAGATTTCACACGCAAACTGGAGGTTCTACGTTAACCGCTCAGCAGCCGGAAAACAACATCACCCGTGTAACCATTCAAGCCATGGCAGCTGTTTTGGGAGGTACTCAAAGCTTGCACACAAATGGATTTGATGAGGCGCTAAATCTTCCAACCGAAAAAGCAGCAAGAACCGCTTTGAGAACCCAACAAATCATTGGATTCGAAAGCGGGGTTACCAACACGGTTGATCCTTTGGGTGGGAGCTATTATGTAGAGTCGCTCACCGATGCTATTGAAGCAGAGGCGTTGAAGTTAATGGAGCAAATTGACCAAATGGGTGGAGCTGTGAGTGCGGTAGAAAATGGTTGGATACAAAATCAAATTGCAAATAGCAGTTACGAATACCAAAAACAGGTTGAAAAGAAAGAAGCAATTGTTGTTGGAGTAAACCAGTTTCAGGTTGAGGAGACAGAAAGTGTGCCGAATTTCAAAATTGATGATAGTATTAGGGACACCCAAACTAAAAAAATTAATGATTTGAAGTCGAGAAGAAATCAAATTTTGGTATCTGAAAAACTTCAAAATTTGAAACAAGCCTGCGCAACTGATGCAAATTTAATGCCTTATATATTAGACGCTGTTGAGCAATATGCCACGTTAGGTGAAATTGCCGACGTGTTGAGGAGCGAATTTGGTGAGTATAGTTTTTAATTTTTGTCTTTCATACAATAAAAAAAATTAAAAAACAAGTAAAAAAAATTAGCAAAATGTGAATTTTATGTTTTTCTTTACCGAATGAAATACAATATCAATCAGTTATTGTATTTCAACAAGTTAACTACACTTTATTAACACACTTTACAAGAAAAGAAGAAAAACAACATCTATGGAAAAAAAGGCACATGAAATTGTTTGGCAAGACTGCTTAAAAATTTTTAGAGACAATGTTAA
>JACCED010701109.1_pt1 | contig 38685 bp, 32 predicted proteins | sample 7455021 | NCBI WGS metagenome assembly JACCED01 (sample SAMN15323456, study PRJNA562643) | freshwater metagenome | isolation source: river surface water | place: USA:Blue River Watershed | collected 2017-08-19
CAAAACGGCGCGCAGTGGGGGCGAAGCTCGTGTCTTTCAAATAGGGCGCTGCTTCTGAGGCGATGGCGCGGCGTCCAAACCCGGTTTGCTCCAGCGGTACGCCTTCCTGTCGGCGCTTGGCGATATACATGAAGGCGCGCCCATAAGGTCCCAGCACCCATTTATAGGTCGGGAAAATCAGGAAATCGGGATCAAGGGTCTTCACATCAATCGGCGTGACGCCTGCACCATGCGTGGCATCGACCAGCAATGCCGCACCCTGGCGGCGCAGGGCTGGCCCGATGGCCGCGACATCAATCTTGCCTCCATCCGCCCAATGAACCGAGGAGATGGAGGCCAATGAAACCGGCGTAGCCCCTGGGCGCGCAATCGCCTCCAGCACGGCGCTGGTCCAATCGCCATTGGTGGGCCGGCGCACCACTTCAACATTGAAATGTTGCTCAGCCGCCCGGGTCATCCATTCCAGAACGGGTGAGGAGTGATCATCCTCAATCAATAGAACCCGCGACCCCGGCGCTGGGGAAAAAAGCTTTCCGGCTACCGCGACACCGTAGGAGACGGAGGGAATCAGCGCGACATCTTCGGGCGCCGCACCGATCAAGGCCGCCGCGGCAGCCCTGGTGCGTTCATGCTGCTGGCCTGCCAGCGCCGGATCAACCTCCCAGGGGCGAAGCTTGCGATCCACACCTTCATGCCCGGCCGCTTGGACAGCTTTCGGCAAAGGGCTCCAGGACGCAGCATTGAGGTAGCAGACATCCCGCGGGATATCGAAGGCATCGCGTTGGCAGGGCAGCATCGGAAGGGACCTTTGCGTGGAAAGAGGCATCTATCTTTTGAGCCTAGGGGAGAAATTGCGCTGCGGCATAGTGCGAAGGTGGGTTCACATGCTGGCTAGGTGGGCCGCGCGGAGCTTTCTCTTGAGATTCGCCCAGGAATGCGGGAAAACGGGTATGAGGAAGAGGTGAGTAAATGACTGAGCGCAAGCGTTTCGCCCGTATCTACCAGCCACCGAAATCGGCCATGCAATCCGGGCGCGCCGGCAAGCTTGCCTGGAGGCTGGCCTTCGTGCCGTCCGAAAGCCAAAAGTCAGACCAGCTGACGGGGTGGTATGGCTCAGCCGATACCGCGAAACAGGTGGTCCTCCAGTTCGAGACCCGTGAGCAAGCGATTGCCTATGCCACCTCGGCCGGTCTGGCCTTTGAGGCAGAAGCCGCGCCGGCCAGTGAAAAACCCATCAAACCAAAAGTTTACGCGGATAATTTCAAATTCGGCCGGCACGAGAACTGGTCCCACTAAGCGCGAATTCTGCGCCCTTAGCTCAGTTGGATAGAGCAACAGCCTTCTAAGCTGTGGGTCGGTGGTTCGAATCCACCAGGGCGCGTATCCACTTGGCGTGGCGGAACGCTGCAAACCGCTTTCAGGCGCATCGGAAACCCAGTAGCTTGGCTCTTCTAAGCAGGAGAGATTGCCATGCCCGAAGCTGCCATTATCGGTTGGGCCCATAGCCCCTTTGGTAAATTGGAAGGTGAGCCGGATCTTGAGGCGCTGATCGCGCGCGTTGCGCGCGCCGCCATTGAGGATGCCGGGATTTCTCCGAATGAGATCGATGCGGGGTTTGTCGGCATTTTTGGTGAAGGCTTCACCCCGCAAGCCTTCCCGGCATCCTTGCTGCTGCAAAGCGTGCCAGAAATGCGCTTTCGCCCCATCACTCGCTATGAAAATGCCTGCGCCACCGGAACTGCGGCCATCCACGGCGCGCGGGATTTCATTGCCGCCGGGCGCGGGCGTTTCGCTCTGGTGATTGGCGCCGAGAAAATGACAGCGACGCCCGGGCCCAAAGTGGGGGATATCCTGCTGAGTGCTGCCTATCGCAAGACAGAAGCGGATATTGAAAATGGCTTTGCGGGAGTCTTTGGCCGCATCGCGGAGGCCTATTTCCAACGCTACGGCGATCAATCGGATGCCCTGGCGGCGATTGCGGCGAAAAACCACAAGAACGGCGTGGATAACCCCTGGGCGCAGATGCGCAAGGATTTGGGCTTTGCGTTTTGTCGGAACGAGAGTGAGAAAAACCCCTATGTCGCTCGTCCGCTGAAGCGCACCGACTGCTCACTGGTGTCTGACGGTGCTGCCGCCTTGGTTTTGGCGGATGAGGAGACGGCTCGTTCCATGGGTAAGGCCGTGCGGTTCCGCGCTGCGGTCCAGGTGAATGAATACCTGCCCATCGCAGCGCGCGATATCACGCGTTTTGATGGTGCACGGACGGCGTGGCAGCGGGCCTATGCCGATGCCGGTGTGGGCGTTGCGGATCTCTCTTTTGTTGAGACGCATGATTGCTTCACCATTGCGGAACTCCTGGAATATGAGGCGATGGGCCTGACCGGTGACGGGCAGGGCGCACGCGCGGCGCTCGAAGGCTGGACTGCGGCGGATGGTCGGCTCCCGATCAATCGGTCCGGGGGCTTGAAAGCGAAGGGGCACCCGATCGGCGCGACTGGCGTTTCCATGCATGTGCTGGCGGCCATGCAGCTGACCGGACAGGCTGGGGCAATGCAACTTCCGCGTGCAGATCTGGCTGGGGTCTTTAATATGGGCGGCGCCGCGGTGGCAAATTATGTCTCAATTTTGGAGCGTTTGGAGTGAAGCTGGCCGACTTTTATCGGCCGCTGCCATCTCAAAAACGTGGCACAGCACCTGCATAGCTAGAGATGTCTGGCGGCGAGAGATCTCGCCCCTGGCAGCTTAGCCTTCCTCAACCTTGCCTTGGGGCCATCTTTAACGAGATGGCCCCTTTTTTTGCGCGCAAGATTCGCATTTTGCAACGCAATTAACATCGCGGGTGGACAAAAATATAAAAACAACCTATGCGTGCATTGTGTATAAAATGACACTCTCCACGCTTCCTTTACCTCCTTCGCCTATAGCCAATTGGGCCGCGGGGGGGATGCCGCTTTGTCCCCCGCACAAAGCGCGGCCGAGGGGGTTTGATGAAGAATGCGCTGCTTGGCCGCTCCCGGCTCGCTTTAAGCGGGCGTCTCAGCGGCATGGCCGCCAATGGCTGCGTCAGCGGTCCGGCCTGATGGATAACCGTCTTACTTTCGATGCCAGCCTGCAGCCCGGCCTCCTGGGGCAGGGGGCCTTGGCCTTATTGGGTCTGGGCCGAACACCTGTGCTGCGCGTCTCACACCTATCCGATGTGTTTGATAACAGCCCGCGTTTGGAACCCTCTGCCGCGGCTGCCTTGCTGCAGGCCTGTGCTGCCGCGACCTGGCAGGTGGCGGAGACGGAGCAGGAATTGCGCCTTGAAGGGGCGCCAGGACTGGTTTTCTCCATCCAGGGAAATGGCGCAGGCATTTGGACCTTGGGGATCCAACCGAGTTCGAGCTTACCGGGTGGTGGTGGCTCTGATGCCGTAACAGGCTTGGCCGATTTCGGGATGTTCACCGCGCGGGTGGCAACCGCGCTGTCGCGCCCCACGCCGCGCCATATCAGCCTCGCGGTTCATTTGCTTAATCTTGATGGCCTTCGCCTGGTAACCGGTGATTTGGGCCATGCCGCGAGCGGTGAATTGCTCTCTGCAGCGGCCAGGCGACTATCGGCAGCGGTGCGGGGTACAGATTTGGTGGCCCGCTTGGCGGGCGATGAGTTCGCGGTCCTGCAATTGGGGGTCACATCGCCCCACCAGGCGGAGGCCTTGGCCAAGCGCCTCATCAGCTTGCTGGGTCACCCATATCACCTGGGGGGTGAAAACGTGACGGTGACGCCGCGGCTTGGCTTCGTGGTCGCGCCAGATGATGGCACGGTGGCTGAGCTGCTCCTGCGTCGCGCCGGCCTTGCGCGCTCAAGCCTGGACGCAATACTTGAACCAGGCGCGCGTTGGTGTCGCTTTCAGCATGAAATGGATCTGATGGCCCGCGCCCAAAGAAGCGCTGAGGCCCAACTGCGCCAAGCCGTCTGCAATGGCGAGTTCCGTCTGCATTACCAACCACAAGTGGCGTTGCCGGAAGGGCGCCTGACCGGCTTTGAAGCACTTATTCGCTGGCAGAAGCCCGACGGTCCATTGGTGCCGCCAGCCGAGTTTTTGCCCTTGGCGGAAAAGCTCGGGCTGATGGAAAAGATTGGCGCATGGGTGATCCAGGAAGCCTGTCGGGTAGCGGCTGGCTGGCCTTCTGGGCTTTCTGTCGCCGTCAATGTCGCGCCCGCACAATTCCAGGAAGGGCGCCTGGAAAGTATTGTCCTCGAGGCCCTGGCCGTCTCAGGCTTGGCCCCCCACCGCCTGGAACTTGAAGTAACTGAAAGCGTATTACTGCCGGCTTCCGGCAATGCCCTGGCGCAGCTGAACGCCCTTAAAAGCTTGGGTTGCCATATTGCCATGGATGATTTCGGGACGGGCTATTCCTCCCTGACCCAATTGCGTTCCTTTCCCTTTGATCGTCTGAAAATCGATCGATCCTTTGTCCGCGACCTGCCCGAAAGTGCGCAAAGCCTAGCGATCATGCGCTCGGTCATCGGGCTAGGGCGCAGCCTGGGGATTGCGGTTACGGCGGAAGGCGTTGAAACCCCTGAACAAATGGCCTTGCTCATCGCGGAAGGCTGCCATAGCGCTCAAGGGTATCTGATTGGCAAGCCAGCGGAGGCCAAGGCTCAAGCCGCCCTTATCCATGCGTCTCCCCAGACCGGCCTGGGGATGTCGGGGCAAATGGGCGAAAGCTTTCGCTAGAACCTCGTCACACGGGACACAGGGCAACGCCAGGATAACGGCTTGCTGGGCTTACAGAGGCAGCATCACCGTCGCAGCTGCTTGCGCTGCAATACCTTCGCCTCTGCCGGCAAAGCCGAGCCGCTCCGTGGTGGTTGCTTTGACTGAAACGACATCTGTCGGGATCCCGGCCAATTCGGCGATGCGGGCCCGCATGGCATCGGCATGGGGGGCGATTTTCGGCCTTTCGCATATCAAGGTCACATCGACATGCACCAGGGCTCCGCCTCGTGCCGCGACCCGCTCGGCGGCATGGCGCAGAAACATCGCGCTATCGGCATCCTTCCAATTGGCTTCGGAGGGCGGGAACCAGCGCCCGATATCCCCCTCTGCCAAGGCCCCGTAGATTGCATCGCAAAGCGCGTGCAGGCCGACATCCGCATCTGAGTGCCCATCAAGCCCCATGGGGGATGGGATCAGGACCCCGCAAAGATACAGCGGGCGTTCAGGGACCAGGCGATGAACATCAAAGCCGGTTCCCGTGCGGGGAACCATGCGGGCGGCGAAATCGGCTTGCACGCGGGCATAATCCTCTGGCCAGGTGATTTTCACATTCCGCTCGCTGCCTGCGACAATGGCCACTTCCTGTCCCATGGCTTCCAGCAAAGCGGCATCATCGGTGGCGCCGCGGCTCGGCGCGGCATGGGCGTCCCGCAATACTGAATAGCGGAAGGCCTGCGGGGTTTGCGCGCGATATAGACCCTCTCGCGGCACTGTCTCCGTAATAAGGCCGCCCACCACGCGTTTCAGCGTATCTGAAACAGGCTGCGCGGGAATGGCCCCCGCTTTGGTTTCAAGAGCTGATAGCAAGGCAGAGATGGTGCCAGACGGGATGATCGGGCGTGCGGCATCATGCACCAATACATAGGAAGGCGCCTTGGCGGCGATGGCTGCGAGCCCGGCACGGACGCTTTCCTCACGTGTTGCGCCCCCGGCGATGGTGGGCAAACAGGCCAGCCCCTCAAGCATGGCGGAAACCAAGGCTTCTTCGCCCGCCGGGGCAACAGGTTGGATGGCATCCACCAGGCCTTCCGCCAGGAGGGCTTCGGCTGCATGTCGCAAAATGGGCCGCCCCATCAGGGGAAGAAATTGCTTCGGGCGCTCAGCGCCGAAGCGGCTGCCATGACCTGCGGAGAGGAGAAGAGCAATGACCTTCATGAGGTATTCGTAGATCAGATTGTCCGCCGGTGAAATCAGCCGGGAGAGTGCTTGGTGCAGTTTTGCCCTGCTGAAGGGGCGGGGCGTGATATTGAAGCCGCTGCTGCTCTCTCCCCGGGGGCAGCGCATGATGCCATTTGCTCATCCCGGCGGCATGAATCCTGCTTAAGGTCTAGGCAGGATTTGTGAATTGAGGGGATTTCAGGTATTTTGCACAAATTAAATGCAACTGTCGCGAGGATAAACATGACTTTGCCTCTATTGCAGCCGATCGCCCTCGATCGCCTTGAGATTCCAGCGCCAGTTATCCTCGCCCCCATGTCGGGGGTCACCGATTTACCATTTCGTCGGCTCGCCCGTTCCTTGGGGGCGCCCATGGTGGTGTCGGAGATGATCGCATCCCAAGCGATGGTGCGGGAAAACCGCCAAACGCTGAAAATGGCTGAATTGGATGGCTTTGGCGGGCCGGCTTCCGTGCAATTGGCCGGCTGTGATCCAACCACCATGGCCGAGGCGGCGAAGCTGGTGGTTGATCGCGGCGCTGCGGTGGTTGACATTAATTTTGGCTGCCCCGTGAAAAAGGTTGCCTTGGGGCAAAGCGCCGGCAGTGCGCTCATGCGCGATGAAATCGCGGCGGCCCGGTTGCTTGAAGCCACAGTAAAGGCGGTTTCAGTCCCTGTGACGCTCAAAATGCGCATGGGCTGGGACCACAATAGTTTGAATGCACCGCGCTTGGCGCGTATTGCACAGGAATGTGGCATCCGTCTGGTCACGATCCATGGTCGGACGCGCCAACAATTCTACACCGGTAAAGCGGATTGGGCCTTCATCCGGCAGGTGAAGGATGCAGTTGAGATTCCGGTAATCGCTAATGGCGATATCTTATCAGTCGAAGATGCGGCAGAAGCGCTCAGGCTCTCAGGCGCGGATGGCGTCATGATCGGGCGTGGCTGTTACGGTCGGCCTTGGCTGCTCGCGATGGTGGCGGCACATCTGATGACGGGCGCGGCGGTGGAAGAGCCCGGCTTGGCGGACCAGAAACGGATCTTGCTCGAGCATTATGCCTTGATGCTGGAGCATCATGGAACGGAGCCTGGCATCCGCATCGCGCGCAAGCATGTGGCCTGGTATTCGAAAGGGCTGCCGGGATCCGCGGAATTCCGTGTGCTGGTCAATCACGCCACAAGCGCCGACGCGGTGCGTGAATTGATCGATCGTTTCTTTGATCCTTTGATCGAGCGCGGCGTGAACGCCGTTCGCGATAGTTTCCGGGAGGCGGGGGAGGGCGACCGCATCGCCGCATGAATGCACGTTTCGCGGCCCCATCGCCACGCAACAGAATATCCTTTGTTGCTGACAGCGTCGCGGTTCTGGCAGCGCTTCCGGTGCCGGTTGTTGTGCTCGATACATCGGATCGTTTCACCTTCGCGAATTCGGCGGCCGAGCAATTCTTTAAATTATCAGCGACGGCGCTGTCACAGTTGCAGCTGAATGACATTTTGCCGGCCGATAACAGGATTTTCGCGGTCTTGGCGCAGATACGCCGGTTTGAATCGCCCGTGTCAGATCACGATTTGCTGCTGGAAAGTCCGCGCATCAATCGGCGCGGGGTCAGCATTCATGGTGCGCCCCTGCCGGAAGTTGAAGGCGCTGTTGTCCTGACCTTGCAGGATGGTTCGACCGCGCAAATGCTTGATCGGCAATTGAGTTTCCGCGGCGCTGCACGGGGCGCTTCCGCCATGGCGGCGATGCTGGCCCATGAAGTGAAAAACCCGCTATCCGGCATACGGGGCGCGGCGCAGCTTTTGGAACAAAATGCGCCTGAGGCGGATCGGGAATTATGCGTGCTGATCCAGGATGAGGCGGACCGTATTCGTGGCTTGGTTGACCGGTTTGATATCTTCTCGGAGCGCCCAATCGAACTTGGCCCGGTCAATATTCATCAGGTCCTTGACCATGTGCGCCGCATCGCCGGCACGGGTTTTGCCGCTCATCTTCCGATTCATGAGGAATATGATCCGTCCTTGCCCCCGGTATGGGGCAACCGCGATATTCTGGTGCAGATCATCCTCAATTTGGTGAAAAACGCCGCGGAGGCCGTCAACCCGGTCGGGGGCGAAATTGTCTTGGGCACGGCCTATCAACATGGCGTGCGTATTGCGGTGCCCAATGCGGTGGAACGGGTGCACCTGCCCTTGCTGATCACGGTGCGCGACAATGGCCCCGGTATCGCCGAAGAAATTCAATCGACGCTGTTTGAACCCTTTGTTTCCACAAAGCGCGGCGGTCAGGGATTGGGCTTAGCCCTGGTCGCCAAATTAGTGACTGATCTGGGGGGGCTTATCGAATGCGATAGCCGTCCTGGCCGGACGCAATTTCGCCTTTCCATGCCGGCGCCTCCGCCGGGTTGGCACGGGACCATACCATGACCGAACCACGCACCATTCTCATCGCCGATGATGATCGCGCCATTCGTACTGTTTTGAGCCAGGCGCTGAGTCGCGCCGGGTTTCAGGTACGGGCCACTTCTTCCGCTTCCACGCTGTGGCGCTGGGTTGAAGATGGCGAAGGCGATCTTGTCATTACCGATGTGGTGATGCCGGACGAGAATGGCTTGGACCTGGTGCCGCGCATTCGGCGTGTACGCCCGGAAATGCGCGTGATCGTCATGAGTGCGCAATCCACTTTTGCGACGGCGGTCAAGGCAGCTCAGCGTGGCGCCTTCGAATATCTACCCAAACCTTTCGATTTGCAGGAATTATTGAGCGTCGTGGAACGCGCCCTGGCTGCCCCGCCGGAGCCCCCGGCGGCGGAGGAGCCAGAGGGCGAAAAGCTGCCCCTGGTCGGCCGTTCCACCGCCATGCAGGAAATCTACCGTACCGTCGCGCGCCTGACGACAACGGATTTGACGGTGATGATCACCGGTGAAAGCGGCACTGGCAAGGAATTGGTCGCGCGCGCCTTGCATGATTACGGCAAGCGCCGTTCCGGGCCTTTCGTCGCCATCAATATGGCTGCCATCCCACGGGAATTGATTGAAGCGGAATTATTCGGCCATGAACGCGGAGCCTTCACCGGCGCGCTCAATCGTGGGGTAGGGCGGTTTGAGCAGGCGGCGGGCGGGACGCTGTTTTTGGATGAAATCGGCGATATGCCCCCCGAAGCGCAAACCCGCCTGTTGCGGGTTCTGCAGGAGGGCGAATTCACCACGGTGGGTGGGCGGCAGCCGATCAAGGCCAATGTGCGTATTGTGGCAGCAACCCACCGCGATCTGCGCCAGCAAATTCGCCAAGGCCTGTTCCGTGAGGATTTGTTTTATCGTTTGAATGTGGTGCCCATCCGGCTGCCCCCGCTTCGGGAAAGACTTGAGGATATTCCCCTGCTGGCCCGCCATTTCCTTGATCGTGCGCGCGCGTCAGGCCTGCCTGGCAAGCAGTTGACGCCCGAGGCGATGGAAGCCTTGAAGGGGCATTCCTGGCGGGGCAATGCCCGCGAATTGGAAAACCTGATGCGCCGCATGGCCGCACTTTACCCGCAGGAAGTGATCGGGGCAGATTCTGTGCAAATGGAATTGGCCGAAGCTGTGCCGCAAGCCGGCCCCGATGGCCAAGCCCAACCCATGACCCTGGAACAGGCGGTGGAGCGGCACCTGAACAGCTTCATGTCCGCCCATAAGGATGGCATGCCGGTGCGCGAATTATACGACCGCGTGCTGGCCGAGGTTGAACGCCCCTTGCTGCGTATGGCATTGAGCGCCACAAGAGGTAATCAGATCAAGGCGGCGGCAATGCTCGGGCTCAATCGGAATACGCTGCGAAAGAAACTGCGGGATTTGGAACTTCCCGTGGTACGCGGCGCGTGATGCTTCGGCGCCGCCTTATGGCCTAGCGCCATGGCCGCTGAGCGGCTCCCCAACCCCGGTCACCGCCCCGGTGTGGAAGGTGCTTCGCTGCATCCGCCGGGCTTCCTGAACCGCGTCGCCGATGTGGTGACCGGCAAGGTATTCACCATTTGTCTTGCCTTGCTCGCCTTACTGGTCGGACTTGCAACCTTTGCAGCGCTTTCCGGCGGGACCCCGGTTGGGCCCACCGGGGCGGGGCAGCTGGTTGGCGTCATCCTGGCCAATATCGCGCTTTTGCTGCTGTTGGCCGCCTCTCTTGCAGCGCGCCTGACGCGCATGTGGCTGGAACGCCGGCGCGGGTCAGCCGGGTCGCGGCTCCATGTCCGCCTGGTGCTGCTCTTTGGCGTGGTGGCGGCGGTACCGGCACTTATGGTTGCCGGGTTCTCGGCGGTATTTTTTAACCTGGGCATCCAGGCTTGGTTCAGTGATCGTGTCCGCGATACGCTGGAAGCATCCCTGGTGGCATCGCGCGCTTATCTTGATGAACACCGCAATACGATCCGCGCCGATATCCTCAGCATGGCGAACGACCTCAATCGGGCGGCGCAAATATTGTTACCCGAGAATGGTTTGGCCTTTGCCAGGCTATTGGCGAGCCACACAGCGGTGCGCGGCCTCACAAGTTCAACGATTTTCGAGCCCGTCCTGGGCCAAGTGGTGGCAAATGCAGGGTTGGGGGCGTCCAATCTGGTCGAGCTGCCCCCGCCTTCAGTGCTTGAGGCAGCACGCGCGGGGGAGGTGGTGTTATTGCCCAGCACCACAGAAGAAGGCCGTGTGCGCGCGCTGGTGCAACTCAATATCCCGCCAGGCTTGATGCTGCTGATCAGTCGGCCTTTGGATCCATCAGTTTTATCTCACATGCGGCGTACTGAGCTGGCCTTCAATGAATATGATCAACTGGATCGCAATCGGGAAAGCCTCCAGATCACCTTTGTGCTGATTTTTGCCATTGCGACCCTTCTGGTGCTGCTGGGTGCTGTGCTGATTGGGTTGCTCATGGCCAACCGCATCGCCCGCCCCATTGCCCGATTGATCACAGCGGCTGAGCGCGTGCGGGGCGGCGACCTCGCCACAAAGGTTGAAGAAGGCGAAGCCGATGATGAGGTTGCTCGGCTGACACGGGCATTCAATCGCATGACCAGTCAGCTCGGCGCGCAACGCGCGGAGTTGATGAATGCCTATAGCCTGATCGATGAACGGCGCCGTTTCACGGAAACCGTATTATCCGGTGTTTCTGCGGGGGTGGTGGGCCTGGATAGCGAGGGGCGTATCACACTGCCCAATCGTTCAGCCAGTGCCTTGCTGGGTGTCGATCTGGATGCGGCCATCGGCTTGCCCTTCGCGGGGGTCGCCCCAGAATTCGGCGCGCTTTTGGACGCGGCCCGCGCCAATCCGGAAAAGCCGCGCGTGGCTGAAATCCTGATTGGCCCGGCCAATGCGCGGCGCAATCTTTTGGCGCGGCTTGGTGCGGAGGTGCTGGGCGGCCGCGTCGCTGGTTTCGTACTGACCTTCGATGACATCACCGAGTTATTGTCAGCCCAGCGCAAGGCGGCTTGGGCGGATGTCGCCCGACGTATCGCGCATGAAATCAAGAACCCACTGACCCCCATCCAGCTTTCCGCCGAAAGGCTGAAGCGGCGCTATCTTCGTCAGATTACCGATGATCCTGAAACCTTCCGCCAATGCACGGATACCATTGTGCGCCAGGTGGAAGATATCGGCCGCATGGTGGACGAATTTTCCGCCTTTGCGCGCATGCCCCAGCCGGTGATCAAGCCCGAGGATGCCAATCGGTTGATGCTGGAGGCATTGGTACTTCAGCGTAATGCGCATCCAGACATTGTTTATGAAAATCATCCGATCGAACCGGCGTTACAAATCGCTTGTGATCGGCGCCTGATCAGCCAGGCCCTGATCAATTTGTTGCAAAATGCCGCAGATGCCATCGCCATGGCTGATAACGGGAAGGGCGGCAGGATCGAAACCAGCATTGAGGCCGCGGAAGGCTGGCTCAGCATCAGCGTGGCCGATAATGGCGTCGGCTTGCCGAAGGAGGAGCCGCGCGAGCGACTGACAGAGCCTTATGTCACCCATAAGCCCAAGGGCACCGGGCTTGGGCTCGCCATTGTCAAAAAAATCATGGAAGACCATGGCGGTACGGTCATGCTGGAGGATCGGGCGGAGGGGCCGGGTAGCGTGGCGCGGTTGATCTTGCCGCTGGGCGAGTCTCCCTGGCATCCTGCGCAGGCTTCGTCGAACGCCGAGCCCGAAGGGGGAAATAGGTCAGCGCATGGCGCATGAGATTCTGATTGTCGATGATGAACCCGATATCAGGACCCTTCTTGAAGGAATCCTGAGCGATGAGGGATTCGAAACGCGTCAGGCTCATGATGCTGATTCCGCGCTGGCTGCCTTCCGCGCGCGTCGACCTTCCCTGGTGATCCTGGATATTTGGCTACAGAATTCGCGCCTTGATGGGCTAGGGATCCTGACCGCCATGATGGGGGAGGAACCACAGGTTCCCATCGTCATGATGTCTGGGCATGGCACGATTGAAACGGCCGTGCAGGCTATTCAGCAGGGCGCTTACGATTTCATTGAAAAGCCGTTCAAATCCGATCGGTTGCTGCTGATTCTGGCGCGGGCGCTGGAAGCTGCGCGGCTGCGGCGTGAAAATAGCGATCTGCGCTTGCGTGCTGGGCCCGAGACCGAATTGATTGGTCGTTCGGCCGGGATCCTGCAGCTACGCGGTGCCATTGAAAAGGTCGCGCCCACCGGGTCGCGGGTTCTGCTCACCGGGCCAGCGGGGGTTGGCAAGGAAGTCGCCGCGCGGATGATCCATGCGCAATCGCGGCGCGTGGATGGACCCTTTGTGGTGCTGAATTGCGCAACCTTGAACCCGGCACGGTTTGAGGAAGAGCTTTTCGGGATTGAACCCGGTCCCGATCCGGTCGCACAGCCGCGCCGTTCTGGCGTGCTTGAACGCGCCCATGGTGGCACGCTGCTGCTGGATGAAGTGGCGGATATGCCGCTTGAAACCCAGGGGAAGATTGTCCGCGCCCTGCAGGAACAAGGCTTTGAGCGGGTCGGCGGTGGGACGCGGGTAAAGGTGGATGTGCGGGTTATCGCCACCACCAATCGTGACCTTGCCGCTGAAATTACCGCGGGCCGTTTTCGCGAAGACCTTTTTTATCGCTTGGCCGTGGTGCCAATACGCGTGCCACCGCTCAAGGAACGTCGTGAAGATGTCCCCGTGCTCGCGCGGCATTTCATGAACCGGGCCGTGGAAGTCACCGGCATGGCACCGCGCGAATTGTCTGAAGATGCGCTGGCGGCGATGCAAGCCTATGACTGGCCTGGCAATGTGCGCGAATTGCGTAATCTGATCGATTGGCTGCTCATCATGGCGCCAGGCGAAAGCCGTGATTCGATCCGGCCTGATATGCTGCCACCGCAGATTGGTGCGGCAGCCCCTGCGGTTCTCACGCTGGACCGCGGTTCAGAAATCATGACTTTGCCGCTCCGTGAAGCCCGCGAAGTCTTTGAACGCCAATACCTTGAAGCACAATTATTGCGGTTTGGCGGCAATATCAGCCGCACCGCCAATTTCGTCGGCATGGAGCGCAGCGCGCTGCATCGCAAGCTCAAATTCTTGGGTGTGCAGGCGGAAGATCGCGCCCCAAACCCGCCCGCGGCCTAAGGAAAAGCCAAATGTCTCGTATCGCTTATGTGAATGGAAGTTATGTGCCGCAAACGGAAGCTTCGGTGAACATCGAAGATCGCGGCTATCAATTTGGCGATGGCATTTATGAGGTCGTGCACCTCTTCGCCGGGCGTTACATCGATGAGGATCTGCACCTGGATCGCTTGGAACGGTCATTGCGCGAAATCGCGCTGCCCATGCCAATGGCGCGGAATGCCCTGCGTCTGGTTCTGCGGGAGGTAGCGCGGCGCAATCGGGTGACGGAAGGGCTGTTATATATGCAGGTCACGCGCGGTGTGGCGCGGCGGGATCATGCTTTCCCGACCAAACCTGTCGCACCGGCTTTGGTTGTCACGGTGAAGCGCATAGCGCCTTACCCAAGCACGGTTGATCGCTGGGGGGCGGCAGCCATTACCCTGCCGGATCTGCGCTGGGCGCGCTGCGATATCAAGACGGTCAACTTACTGCCGAATTGCCTGGCGCGGCAGGCAGCGCGTGAGCAGGGCGCTATTGAGGCCGTGCTGTTTGATGAAGCGAGCGGGATGGTAACCGAAGGTGCGGCGACCAGTTTCTGGATTGTCGATGAAAACGGCACCATTCGGACCCGTCCCCTGAGCAATTCGATCCTACCCGGCTGTACCCGGGCGGCCTTGATGGCTGAGTTGCGGGAAGCTGGCATTGCCTTCGAAGAACGCGCTTTTTCGATGGATGAATTGAGCCGCGCACGGGAAGCTTTCATCACCTCTGCCACATCCTTCGTCAAACCGATCACGAAGATAGACGGCAAACCGGTTGGTAATGGTGAAGTGGGGCCTGTGGCGCGCCAGTTGTTTGATATTTTTGCGCGGCACGTAAAAGGTGCGATGCGGAATGCCGCATGAGGCTTACCCCGCCTCAGGCTGTCCTGTTTGATTGGGATAACACCCTTGTTGATGGATGGGCAGCGATTGAAGCTGGCTTGAATGCCGCCTTCGGGGCCTTCGGCCTGCCGCTTTGGGATCGTTCGCAAGTATTGGCCAATGTCCGCCGATCGCTGAAGGAATCCTTCCCGGAAATTTTTGGGACGGAATGGGAAAAGGCGCGCGAGATTTTTTACGCGGAGGTACGCGCCTGCCACCTGCAGGTCCTGAACCCGATGCCCGGTGCCGAAGCGGCGCTGAAAAGCGGGGCAGGGTACCTGCCCATGGGCGTGGTTTCGAATAAGCAGGGGCCGCTTCTGCGGCGTGAGGCTGCGCATCTTGGTTGGGATGCCTATTTCGGTCCGCTGATAGGGGCCGGCGATGCGGCTGCCGATAAGCCGAACCCTGCGCCCATCTTCATGGCGCTTGAGGCGCTTGGCCTCAAACCTAGCAAAGCCATCTGGTATGTGGGCGATACAGCCTTGGATATGCAGGCTGCGCGTGCTGCTGGGGTCAGTGCGGTGCTTATGGGGGATGCGGCCCATGATGGCGGCTACGCCAATATTGACGCGGATCACATGCTGCATGACTGCCATGCACTCGCAAAGGAATTTTCGTCACTTGCAAAACAGCGCTGAGGCGGCAATCTTAGCAATTGCCGGCGGCCGGAAATGGTTTTCGCCGGTCCGTGCCTGGTCGGTGACCAGCAAAAAGAAGGACCGGTCCCATGGCCGCTGAAAAGTCCCAGAATGTGCAGGATGTCTTCCTGAATCACGTTCGCAAATCCAAGACGCCGGTCACGGTATTCCTGGTGAATGGCGTCAAATTGCAGGGAATCATCACCTGGTTTGACAATTTCTCGGTGCTGCTGCGCCGCGATGGCCATACCCAGCTTGTCTATAAGCACGCGATCAGCACCGTCATGCCTGGTGCGCCCATTTCGCTGTTTGATGGCGCACCTGCCGCAACGGGCACAGCAATGCCGGCTTCCGAAACACGCCTGACTTTGCAGCGAGAGGTGGTCTCTGACGGCGGAAACTGAAGCGGGCGCTGGGTCTCATACCCGCGCCGCCGTCATCCTCCCCTTCGAAAAGCCCGCACGCAGCGCCATTGGCGATGTGGGGGGGAAGCGCGCCGCCGAAGCCCGGTTGGCGGAGGCGATAGGCCTTGCCGCTTCCATTGGCGTTACCATTGTCCATTCTGCCATCCATCCCTTGCGTGAAAGGCGGCCTGCCACCCTGATGGGAGAAGGGCAGGTGGAAATGGAAAAGAAAGCCCTGCACGACCAGCAGGTTGGCGTCGTGATTGTCGATGCCGCGCTCAGCCCCGTGCAGCAGCGTAATCTGGAACGCGCCTGGGGTTGCAAGGTGATTGATCGTACCGGGCTTATCCTGGAGATCTTTGGCGAAAGGGCACGCACGCGCGAAGGCAGCCTGCAGGTGGAATTGGCGCATCTGGAATATCAGCGGACGCGGCTCGTGCGGTCCTGGACGCACCTGGAACGCCAGCGCGGCGGCTTCGGCTTCCTGGGTGGGCCTGGGGAAAGCCAGATCGAAATCGATCGGCGGCTGATCAGTGAAAGGATTGTGCGGCTCAAGCGTGAATTGGATCAGGTGCGGCGAACGCGCGGCCTGCATCGCCGTGCGCGCGAACGTGTGCCCTACCCGGTGGTGGCGCTGGTGGGATACACCAATGCCGGCAAGTCAACGCTGTTCAATGCGCTGACGGGGGCAGGCGTTTATGCCCAGGATCAGTTGTTTGCGACGCTTGACCCCACCATGCGCGCGATCAAGCTGCCATCCGGGCGCAATGTGATCCTGTCCGACACGGTGGGCTTCATTTCCGATCTGCCGACGCAGCTGGTGGAAGCCTTCCGCGCCACCTTGGAAGAAGTCGCCGCGGCTGATCTGATTTTGCATGTGCGCGACATCGCCCACCCCGATAGCGCGGCGCAGCGTGCCGATGTGCTTGGCGTCTTGGAAGGCATGGCGGAAGGCGCGGACGCGACCCTGGACGAGGCATGGCCGGATCGCGTGCTGGAAGTGCTGAATAAGGCGGACATTCTGGGCGGCATTGATGCGGTGGAACGCCGCAGCCCGGATGCGGTGGCGGTCTCGGCCCTGACCGGGGAGGGCTTACCCGCCTTGCGTGCGGCCATTGATGCGCGGCTTTCGGCGCAGCTTGTGGTGATTGATGTCGCCCTGCCGCTTTCCGATGGGGCGGGCCTTGCCTGGCTGCATGCGCATGGTGAGGTGCTGGAACGTCAGGATACCGATGATGCGGTGCGGCTGAAGGTGCGGCTTTCGCCGATGGACCGCGCGCGCTTCGAAAGCCGGGGGCAGAAATGAGCATCTCAGCCTCCCAAGCTGCTGATCTCGCCTTGCTGCTGCGCTCAGCTTCGCGGGCGGAAATCCTGCCGCGTTTTCGCCGCCTGGGCGCGGATGCGGTGCGGAGCAAGACCGGCCCGCTCGATCTGGTGACCGATGCGGATGAGGCAGCGGAGCGGGTCATCACTGCCGGGCTGCACAAGCTTTTCCCAGGCTGCCTGGTGGTGGGGGAAGAAGCGACCGCAGCTGATCCTTCGCTGCTTGGGCGGCTGGCGGATGCGGAATTGGCCTTTGTGGTGGACCCGGTGGATGGCACGGCGAATTTCGCGGCTGGCGTGCCGCTGTTTGGCTGCATGGCGGCGGCGATCCGGCGCGGTGAGATCATCGGCGCCTGGATCCATGATCCGCTGGGTGATGATACGGCCATGGCCTTGCGCGGGCAGGGGGCCTGGCTTGCCGATGCGGAAGGACGCCGCTTCGCGGATTTGCGCGTGGCTGCGCCCGCCGCGCCGGGCGATATGGTAGCCGCGATTTCCTGGGGTTACATGCCGGAACCGTTGAAAACCCGCGTGACCAGCCGGCTACCACGCCTGGCGGGCACGGTTTCCTATCGCTGCGCCGCGCATGAATATCGGCTGGCGGCCGGCGGGCATGCGCATTTGCTGGTCTATAACAAGCTGATGCCCTGGGATCATGCGCCGGGCTGGCTGCTGCACCGCGAAGCGGGCGGGCATTCCGCGCGCTTTGATGGTAGTGCTTACGGCCCGCATCTGACCAGCGGCGGGCTGATCTGCGCCCCGGATCGCGCGAGTTGGGAAGCCGCCCAGGAGGCGCTTTTTACCCCATGAATGGCGCCGATGAGGATGAGGAGGCCGGCCCGCCCGGCCTGCCCCCCGGCACGCCCTTTTATATGACCCCCGCCGGTGCTGCCGCGCTCCGCGCCGAAGTGAAGCGACTTTGGGAGGAGGAACGCCCGAAGGTGGTGGACATCGTCTCCTGGGCGGCGGCGCTTGGGGATCGGTCGGAGAATGCGGATTACCAATATGGCAAGCGGCGGCTGCGTGAGATTGACCGGCGCGTGCGCTTCCTGACCAAGCGGCTTGAGAAGGTGCAGGTGGTGGACCCGGCGCAGCAGACCAGGCGGGATCAGGTGTTTTTCGGCGCCAACGTGACCTATGCCCGTGCGTCAGATGATGCCGAGGTAACCATCACCATTGTCGGCGTGGATGAGGCAGAGGCCGAGGCCGGGCGGATTTCCTGGGTGGCGCCGGTGGCGCGCGCGCTTTTGGGCGCGCGGGTGGGCGATGTGCGGGGCTGCGGACACCGGCTGGGGTTGAGGAGATTGAGGTGGTGGGGATTAGGTATCCGGCAGCATAAAAATTTTAATATCAATGTTTTATATGGATTTTCTTATTTTTCACAGCGTTTTGCCTGCACCCACAGCGCCTCCATCTCCCCAAGGCTCATGTCATTCAGGCTTTTTCCTGCAAGATCAGCCTGTTCCTCAATATGGCCAAAGCGGCGCGTGAATTTTTGATTGGCGTGACGGAGTGCTGCTTCCGGGTCCAGATCAAGCTTGCGCGCCAGATTGGCCAGCACAAAAAGCAGGTCGCCGACTTCGTCCTGAAGTCTTGCCTTATCAGCGCCTTGCAGCTCGGCGCGGAGTTCCGCCGCTTCTTCTTCAAGCTTATCCAAAACCGCGCCGGCATCGGGCCAGTCAAAGCCAACCCGCGCGGCGCGGCGTGTAAGTTTGGCGGCGCGGGTCAGGGCAGGGAGACCATCCGGGATTCCCGCCAGCACGCCGCTTTCCGCCCGCGCGGCGCGCTCGGCGGCCTTTTGTGCCTCCCAGGCGCGGGTTTGCGCGGCGGCGTCGCGCGCGGCTTCCTCACCAAAGACATGAGGATGGCGGCGGATCATCTTGTCTGAAATGGATCGGGCAACCTCGGCAAAACCAAACCAGCCGCGCTCGGCCGCCATTTGCGCGTGATAGACCACCTGGAACAGGAGATCGCCCAATTCATCCAAAAGCTTATCCGGGTCATTCGCGGCGATGGCATCCGCGACCTCATAGCCTTCCTCAATGGTGTAAGGCGCGATGGAGGCGAAATCCTGCACCAAATCCCAGGGGCAGCCGCCATTGGGATCGCGCAGCTTGGCCATGATGGCGAGCAGGGCGCGGAGCCTGGCTTCAGGCGAATTTTGGCTCGGGGGTTCGGTCATGTAATTCCCGCATAAGATATATTATGGAAAATTTAGTGACTATCAGGCAGGCTAGAATTCCTCAACCTGAGCCACACCAGGCACCACCCGCATGGCTTGCATCAATCTTGGTCCAACATTGAAGCCGCCCGGCAGCGCGATTTCCACCTCCTGCTCTCCGCCAAGCCTCGGCACCAGGATCACCCGACCACGGCCACGGCCTTCGCGCGTCAGCAAGGCGCGGATCGGGTCGAGCGTCGCCGTCGCCTCCAGCCATAACTTAATCCCACCACCGGCATTGGCGGCGACCTTGTCCAGGCTTTCAACTTCGGCCGCCGTCAGGCGCAGCGCTTCGCCTTCCATGCGCAAATCCGCTGTCACCAGAATGGCGCTGCCTTCGGCCAGCAGCTCTCGGCTGCGGTTGAGCACCTCAGAAAAGCAGGTCACTTCGAAACTGCCATGGGTGTCGGAAACCCGGACCCAGGCCATGCGGCTGCCGGTTTTGGTCGTGCGCTCCTTGGCATTCACGACCGTGCCGGCCAGCTTCACGCGACCACCGCCGCGGCTCGCGCGGTCCGCAATGGCGGATGATGGCACCACACCGATGCGCTTCAGCGCCTGGCGATAGGCATCCAAGGGGTGCGCGGAAAGGTGAAAGCCAATGGCCTCGGCTTCCTGAGAAAGCCGATCAAGCGGCTGCCAATCCGGGACATCCGGCAGGCGCAGCGCCTCTGGCCGGCCAGGCTCGGCGCCGAAAAGGCCGATCTGGCCGCTGTCGCGTTCCTCGGCGCTGGCCTGGGCGCGGCGCAGAATGGTCTCCGCCCCGGCCATGACGCGGGCGCGATTGCCATCCAGGCATTCAAAAGCGCCGGCGCGGGCCAGGTTTTCGATCTGCATCTTATTGAGCAGCTTGGGGTCCACCCGCGCCGCAAAATCCGCAAGTGAGGCAAAATCACCGCCTGCATCGCGCGCCGCCACCAGATCGCGCATCGCCCCTTCGCCCACGCGCTTCACGGCAGCCAGCGCAAAGCGAATGGCCTGCTTGCCGTCATCGCGCGCTTCAACACGGAAATCGGCGCCGCTGCGGTTGATATCCGGTGGCAGCACGGCAATGCCAAGCCGCGCCGCTTCCTGCATGTGGCCGGCAAGCTTATCCGTATTGGAAAGATCGAGCGTCATGGAAGCCGCGAGGAAAGCCACCGTATGATTGGCCTTCAACCAAGCCGTTTGGTAGCTGACCAAGGCATAGGCCGCCGCATGGGATTTGTTGAAGCCGTAATCGGCGAAGCGTTCCATCAAATCGAAAATCTCGGCGGCCTTGGCGGGTTCAATGCCACGCGCTTCCGCGCCATCGCAGAAAATCTTGCGCTGGGCTTCCATTTCGCTCCGGATCTTCTTGCCCATGGCGCGGCGCAGCAGGTCAGCAGCGCCGAGCGAATAGCCTGCGAGGTCCTGCGCAATCTGCATGACCTGTTCCTGATAGACCATGATGCCATAGGTTTCCGACAGGATATGCCGGATTGCCTCATGCGGCGGTTCCCAGGGCTCACCATGTTTGCGGGAGCAGTAGGCCGGGATATTCGCCATGGGGCCGGGGCGATAGAGTGCGACGGCCGCCACCAGATCTTCAAAGCGGTTGGCGCGCATCTGTCTTAGACAGTCGCGCATCCCCTGCCCTTCAAACTGGAAGACGCCAGCGGCATCGCCGCGCCCGAGCATGTCATAGGTTTTTGGATCATCCAGCGGGATGCTCGCGATATCAACCGTGATCCCCTGCCCCTTCAGAATGTCCAGCGCACGTTCAATCACCGTGAGTGTCTTGAGGCCCAGGAAGTCAAACTTCACCAAGCTCGCCATCTCGGCGTATTTCATCGAATATTGCGTAACCAGCATATCGGAACGCGGGTCACGATAAAGCGGCACGGTTTCGATCAAGGGCTTGCGCCCAATCACCACGCCGGCAGCATGGGTGGAGGCATTGCGATAGAGCCCTTCCACCTGAAGCGCGATATCCAAAAGCCGCGCCACTTGCTCATCGCTATCGCGCATTTCCTGTAAGCGCGCTTCGCCTTCAATCGCCTGGGAAAGTGTGACGGGCTTCGCTGGATTGTTGGGAATGAGCGAGGCGATCTTATCCACTTGGCCGTAAGGCATGCCCAACACGCGCCCGACATCGCGCACCGCGGCCTTGGCTTGCAGCTTACCAAAGGTGATGATTTGCGCGACGCGATCTTCGCCATATTCGCGCCGGACATAGGCAATCACCTCATCCCGGCGGTCCTGGCAGAAATCAATATCGAAATCCGGCATTGAAACGCGTTCGGGGTTGAGGAAACGTTCGAACAGAAGCCCGAAGCGGATCGGATCAAGATCAGTGATCAACAGCGCCCAGGCCGCCACCGAACCCGCGCCCGAACCGCGCCCCGGCCCCACCGGAATGGGTGGGTTTTGCGCCTTGGCCCATTGGATGAAGTCCGCAACAATCAAGAAATAACCTGGAAAACCCATTTTCTCGATAACGCCGATCTCATAGGCCAAGCGTTCGCGATACTGCGCGCGGGTTGCCTCATCCGGCGCGGGGCGCATGGCACCCAGGCGTTGCTCAAGCCCGGCTTCGGCCATGGCGCGCAGTGTTTCAGCTTCCGTCTTGCCTTCCTGCACCTTGGGGCAGATCGGCAATTCGGGCTTGCGCGCTTCGGTCATCACCGCGCTCATGCGCGCAATGGCGAGCGTATTGTCGCAGGCATCGGGCAAATCCGCGAATAATGCCCGCATGGCCTGGGCCGGCTTCAACCAATGTTCCGGTGTTACGCGCCGACGGTCGCGCTCTGCCATGGTGCGCCCTTCGGCAATGCAGAGCAGCGCATCATGCGCTTCATACATGGCGGGCGCAGCGAAATAGACATCATTGGCAGCGACGATTGGCAGGCACGCATGATGGGCGAGCGCCAACAAAGCAGGCTCAAGCCGTGCTTCCTCATCCCGGCCATGGCGGTTGAGTTCGACGGCCAAACGATCCGGGAAAGCTTCCTTCAATTGCGCCAGCAGTTTTTCGGCCGCGGGCTTCTGACCATCAAGCAAGAGGCGCGAAAGCGGGCCAAGCGTGCCGCCCGTGAGCAGGAAAAGCCCTGCCGCATGGTCAGCAAGTTGTTCCAGCGTAATGGCCGCTTTGCCGGAGGCGTCTTCCCTTAAAAAGCCGAGCGAGGAGAGGCGCTGCAGATTATCGAGCCCCTTGGGAGTCAGAGCGAGCGCAACCAAGGGGTCTGGTGCGAGGCGGTGCGCATCCGGCCTTTCCGCATCGGTACTCACGCGAGAAAGGCCCAATTGGCACCCCATGATGGGCTGGATGCCTTTTTTCGTGCAGGCGTCCGCGAATTCCAAAGCGCCGAAAAGATTACCGGTATCAGTCAGCGCCAGAGCCGGCATGCCATCCGCAGCCGCCAAGCTCGCCAGTTTATCCGCCTTGATGGCGCCTTCCGAGAGCGAATAAGCCGAATGCGTGTGCAAATGAACAAAAGACATGCAGGGGGCGTTCCGGAATCGCGTGAACTTTCTCTGTAGCACAGCCAGAACGCCTTGCCTGCCTGCTCCTCCCCCATCAGGATGTATAACGCATGTCAACCGGAGTGACCCATGCCCCTGCCCCACCTTACGGTTTCTGCCCTTTCCTTGCTGATGCTTGCTTTTGGCGCGAACCCTGCGTCGGCGCATGCTGGGCATGAGCATGGCTTGGTTGCTGGTTTCCTGCACCCGCTGATGGGTGCGGACCATGTGGCGGCAATGGTGGCGATTGGGCTTTGGGCGGCCTCCCTTGGCTGGCGGCGCGGTTGGCTGCCGCCCGTGGGTTTCCTGGCTGGCATGGCGGGCGGCATTGCGCTGGCGCTGACGGGTGGCAGCGGGCTTGGCTTCGGCTTTGTGGAAACGGCGGTGGCCGGCAGCCTGATCGTGCTGGGTGCGATGCTGGGCATGGCGCAGCCCTTCCGCCCTGCCCTGGCGCTCCCCATGGTGCTGGTAGCTGGGCTGGTGCATGGCCTGGCGCATGGCGGTGAGATAGCCAGCGCGGCACTGCCGACCGCGCTTGGCATGTTGGCGGGGTCCGCGCTGCTTCATGGTTTTGGCGCAGCGCTCGGCATGGCGAGCGCGCGTTATGTGGGCGCGCTGCGCTTTGGTGGCGCGGCTATTGCGTGCTTTGGGGCGCTGTTACTGCTGGGCTAGTCTTCAGGCGCTCACGATCTTCCCATCCCGCAGCGTCACCACCCGGTCCATCCGGCGCGCGAGGTCAGGATTATGCGTGGCGATCAGCGCCGCGAGGCCCTGGCCGCGCACCTGTTCCAGCAATTCAGCAAAGACGCGATCGGATGTGCCGACATCCAGATTCCCGGTCGGTTCATCCGCCAGCAGCAGCCGTGGCTGATTGGCTAAGGCGCGCGCAATCGCCACGCGCTGCTGTTCGCCACCGGAAAGCTTGCCTGGGCGGTGATCCAGCCGCGCTTGCAGGCCGAAAATGCCAAGCAGATCTCCCGCACGCTGGGTTGCCTCCTCCCGGCTTTTGCCGGCGGCCAGCTGGGGCAGGATGATGTTCTCAGCCGCCGTAAATTCCGGCAGCAAATGATGGAATTGATAGACAAAGCCTATGGTGGTGCGGCGGATGGTCGTGCGCGCCTCGTCCGAAAGCGACCCGGCGGCCTGACCGCCGATGAAGACCTCTCCGCCATCAGGCTTTTCCAGCAAGCCCGCTAGATGCAGCAAGGTTGATTTGCCGGTGCCGGAAGGGGCGACCAGCGCCACGATCTCACCCGCCGTAATGGTCAGATCAGCACCAAGCAACACGGGCAATTCGCCCGCCTCCGTGCGGTAGCGGCGTTCAACGGCGGCCAGGCGAAGGGGCGCTTCATTCATTGCGCAGCATCTCCACCGGATCGGTGCGCGCCGCGCGCCAGGATGGGTATAGGGTCGCAAGGAAAGAAAGACCCAGCCCCATCGCCACCACTTGCGCCACTTCATTGTAATCCAGGATCGCGGGCAGGCGTGTCAGGAAATACACCTCTGGGCTGAACAGCTCCGTGCCGGAAAGCGATTGCAGGAATTGCCGGATGCTTTCGATATTGAGGCAGAACACCAAACCCAGCACAAAGCCGATCATGGTGCCGAGCACGCCGATGGAAGCACCGCACAACAGGAAAATCCGCATCACCGCGCCCTTGGTCGCCCCCATGGTGCGCAGCACCGCGATATCCCGCCCCTTATCCTTCACGAGCATGATCAGGCTGGAGACGATATTGAAGGCCGCAACGATGATGATCAGCGTCAGGATCAGGAACATTACATTGCGTTCCACCTGCACGGCATTGAAAAAGCTAGAATTGGCATCCTGCCAGGAATGCACAATCACCCGGCTGCCGGCGTTTTCCTGTATTTGCCGCATGACCCCGCGCAACCTGGTTGGGTCCTGCACAAAAACCTCGATCTGCGTTGCGGCATCGCGCTGCTGGAAATAAAGCTGCGCGGCTTCCAAGGGCAGGAAGACAAAGCTGCTGTCATATTCATTCATGCCGACATCAAACAAAGCAACCACGCGATAGGCACGCACGCGCGGCACGGTGCCGAAGACCGTCGTGCGCCCTTGGGGTGAGACCAGGCTGACATTATCGCCAACGGAAACCCGCAAGCGGGAAGCAAGGCGGCGCCCGATAATGATGGCGTCCTCGCCTTCAAACGCATCCAGATTACCCAAGCGAATACCGTCCGCGATCAGATGGCGCGCGCGTAAATCGACAGGCCGCATACCGCGCGCGAGCCCGCCCGCGGCGCCCCCAGCTTCCGAGGTAATGAGTACCTGCCCCTCTACGATAGGGGTGGCTGACACAATGCCAGGGATCGCACGAATACGGTTTGTCACTTCATCAAATTCAGTGAAGGGCCCGCCAACCGCATAGACCCCGATATGGCCGTTCAGGCCCAGAATACGGCCCAGCAATTCATGGCGAAAGCCATTCATCACGCTCATTACAATGATCAGTGTGGCGACACCAAGCGCGATGCCAACCAACGAAAAGATCGCAATGACCGAGACGAAGCGCTCCCCCTTCCGCGCACGCAAATAGCGGAAGGCGACCATACGCTCAAAGGCGTTGAACATGCCGGATCAGCCGCCCTTGATGCGGCTGATAGCATCTTCCAATGAGACTTCTTCACGCTCCCCGGTCATGCGGCGCTTCAACTCGACACGCCCGGCAGCGGCGCCGCGCGGGCTGATAATGGCCTGCCAGGGAAAGCCCATAAGATCGGCATCGGCGAATTTCTCGCCAGCGCGCACCGGGCGGTCATCATATACTGCGTGTTCCGTGCCGAGCCGCGCATACAGCGTTTCGCAAAGCGTATCCGTCGCCTCATCACCGGGGCGAAGATTGAGAATGGCCGCCGCCCAGGGGGCCACCGCATCGGGCCATTTGATGCCGGCATCGTCATGATTGGCTTCAATCAGCGCGCCGACGAGGCGGGAGACACCAATGCCATAGCTGCCCATTTCCGGGATCACCGGCTGGCCGTCAGGACCCGTGACAGCCATGCCCATGGCAGCGCTGTATTTGGTACCGAAATAGAAGATATGCCCAACTTCAATGCCGCGGGCGGAAACGCGCTTGTCTTCGGCAAGCGCGGCCCAGGCGGCTTGGTCATGCATTTCCTCGGTCGCTGCGTAATGGCTGGTCCAGAAATCCACCTGCGCAGTCAGATCACTGTCGTAATCGGGCGCTTCCGCTAGCACGTCGCGTTCCAGCAAATCGCGGCTGACAAAAACCTGGCTTTCGCCCGTCTCAGCCAGGATGATGAATTCATGCGACAGGTTGCCACCGATCGGCCCCGTATCGGCTCGCATCGGAATGGCCTTGAGGCCCATGCGCGCAAAGGTGCGCAGATAGGCGAGGAACATCTGCCGATAGGAATGCTGCGCGGCTTCCTTGGTCAGGTCGAAGGAATAGGCATCCTTCATCAGGAATTCGCGCCCGCGCATCACGCCAAAACGCGGGCGCACCTCATCGCGGAATTTCCACTGTATGTGATAAAGGTTGCGCGGCAGATCGCGATAGGATTTGGCGAATTGCTTGAAGATATCGGTGACCATTTCCTCATTGGTCGGGCCAAACAGCATTTCGCGTTCATGCCGGTCACGGATGCGGAGCATTTCCTTGCCGTAATCATCATAGCGCCCGCTTTCGCGCCAAAGCTCCGCCGGCTGGATGGTCGGCATCAGGATTTCCTGCGCCCCGGCGCGGTCCTGTTCTTCGCGCACAATCTGTTCAACGCGGCGGAGCACACGCAAGCCCGCCGGCAGCCAGGCATAAATCCCCGCCGAGGTCTGGCGGATCAACCCCGCGCGCAGCATGAGGCGGTGAGAGGCGATTTGCGCCTCGGCCGGGGTTTCCTTCAGTGTCGGCAAAAAGGCGCGAGAAAGGCGCAAGGGAGTGATCCTTCTGATTAGATTACTGCTGCGCAAACTAGAGCAATCTGCGCAGAGATGGAATCGGCCCGCAAAAGCCACGCCGCTTGTCTTACAACAACGGGTTCATAATCCACGCCACAAGCACGGCATTGGGTGAAAGATACTTGCCTCAAGCAGAAAAACATTTTGCAGCGCAGCAATTCGACAGAAAAATGGCAATCATGGCTTTTTTCGCTTGCAACATTCCGTCACAAAGCCCTAAAAAAAGAAGGGCCGCATCCATAAGGACACGGCCCAAGTTTAGGGAGGAAACGCCAGTCACACGGCAGAAGGAGAAATCAATCTCCCTCTCATCTGTAGAATGGCGGCTCAGGCCGATCAGCTCAATAAAAAAGGGCGGCGATTTGGGCGAAAAAACCGGCTACCAGACTTAAATTGCCAGATATTTAGGCAAAACCGACCGGAAGGTCGGTTTTTCGCTTATTTGGCGGGCATCGCCAGCAGGCCATCGCGGAAAGATAGCCAGCCGCTTTCAATCACCCCCCAAATGGCCAGCCATATGACAGCGGACAGGATGGTTGTTCCCAGGATCTTCCAGCCCATCCGCGCGGCTTTTGGCGCTCCGCGCCATCCGCCCATCTCCAGGCTGCCATCCGCATCGGGCTTGGTGCCAATGGGTAGCACGCAAAACAACGCCACCCACCAGATCAATAGGTAGACAATACTGCCTGTGAAAATCGTCACGGTCAGACCCTAATCAGATGAATTTCAATAGCAGGGCGCTTCTTCAGACGTCGGCCTAACGTCTTCCGCAAGGCCGTACGCATGGCTTCCTTCAGGGTTTCGTCTTCCTGCCGCAAGCCGGGTGGAAGATCAGAAATACTGCGCTTTAGCTCAGCGGCCATCTGCTCGGTCTCATTCTCCCCGGCATCGAAAAGACCAGGGGCAGAAATACGCGGGTCGCTCAATACCCTCCCCTGCCGATCCACCGCGACCGAGACCAAGACAGCGCCATTGAACATCATTCGCCGTCTTGAACTGATTACGCCACCATCAAGGGGAAGCAGCCTTTCCCCATCAACCGCAAGACGGCCGCTGGGAACCGCTTCAACGATTTCTGGCCGTTGGCCCGAAAGGCGCAAGACATCGCCATCATTCAGCAAAATAGGCCTGGCCCCGCAAGAACGCGCCACATCCGCATGAGCCTGCAAATGCCGCCATTCGCCATGCACCGGTACGGAAATACGCGGCTTCACCAATTCATAAAGCCGTGTCAGCTCGGCACGGGCCGGGTGGCCGGAAACATGCACCATGACATCGGCATCCGTAATCACGCGGCAACCACGGCGGACCAAACCATCCTGCACGCGCTGGATCGCAACCTCATTCCCGGGAATCTGGCGCGACGAAAAAATCACCGTATCCCCTTCGCCGAGCGCGATGGAAGGATGGGTATCTTCCGCGATCTTGGCGGTAGCGGAACGCGGCTCTCCTTGGCTGCCGGTGCAGATCAGCAGAATTTCGTCATCAGGCAGAAAGCCAGCTTCTTCCTCATCCAGGAATGGCGGCAGATCAGCCAGATAGCCGCATTCACGCGCTGACGCTTCTATGTTGCGCAATGATCGCCCAAAAAGAGCAACCTGACGGCCAGCGGCCCGGCCTGCTACTGCGATACTCGCGACACGCGCGACATTTGACGCAAAGCAGGTAACAGCGACGCGCCCCTTCAGACCCTTGATCAATTCGGTCAGCGACTGGCGAACTTCCGCTTCGCTGCCAGAATGGCCATCCACCATGGCGTTGGTTGAATCGCAAACCATGGCAAGCACGCCTTCCTCGCCCAATTTGGCGAAAGCGGCTTCATCCGTAGGCGGACCAATCAGGGGCTTGGGGTCAAGTTTCCAGTCGCCCGTATGGAGCACCATGCCATAGGGCGTGCGCAGAACAAGCGCTTGCGCTTCCGGGATCGAATGCGTCACCGGCAGGAAGCCACAATCGAAAGGCCCAAGCTTGATGCGGCCGCCTGGTTGCAGCAATTCAAGCTTCACTTCCTTCAGCATACCCGCTTCAGAAAGCTTGCGCCGCAGTACTGAAAGGACAAAGCCTGTACCAAAAATCGGGCAGCGTAATTGACGCCACAAATGCACGACCGCCCCGATATGGTCTTCATGGGCATGGGTGATGATCAGCCCAACCAAGGCGCTGCGATTATCTGCAAGCCAGCCTGGATCTGGCACCATGACATCAGTTTCCGGCTGATCGGGCCCCGCAAAACCAAGGCCACAATCAACTGCCAGCAAAGCCCCATCACAGCGATAGACATTCAGGTTCATGCCGATCTCACCTGTTCCACCCAAGGGGATGAAAGCGAGATCGTCTGTCACAAAATTCATGATATCAGTCAGAATCCGATCGGAGCGGGTCGCGGAGCGCGCTATGGTGAAAAACAGACTCTGGGTTGCGTTCCGCGAGGAGGCGCAACCCTTCCAAGGTTATGTCGGGATCGGTGCGTTCAATGACAAGGGTCCCCTCCGCAAAGAGAGGCGCCAGACCACCCGTGGCGATCACCTTCATGGGGCCGCCGAATTCAGCGCGAATCCGCGTAACGATCCCTTCAATGAGACCAACATAGCCCCAATAGATGCCCGATTGCATCGCGGGAACCGTTGCCCGCCCGATGACTGATTGAGGCCGGCCAATGCCGATGCGTGGCAAGCGCGCAGCGGCCTTGTGCAGGGCTTCAATCGAAAGATTGATACCCGGTGCAATGGCACCGCCCATATAGGACCCATCCGCATTGACTACATCGAAAGTGGTCGCCGTACCGAAATCGATCACGATCAATGGTCCACCATACCGCGAATGCGCCGCGAGAGAATTGAGCAGCCGGTCAGCCCCCACTTCCTCTGGACGATCAACGCGAATTTCAAACCCCCAATCGAGTGGGGCGCGAGCGATGAGGGGTTCGCATTCCATCCATTCACGGCATAGGCGACGCAAATTATAGAGCGCGGCAGGAACGACAGTGCCGATCACACACCGCAATATGTCATTTGGCTTCAAGCCCGCATGTTGAAAGAGTGCCAGAAGCCATACCGCATATTCATCCGATGTGCGGTCTGCCCGGGTCGCAATCCGCCAGCGGCCGCGCCATTCCGCCCCATCATGAACGGCGAAGACGACATTCGTGTTTCCGGCGTCAATCGCAAGCAGCATGGATTACTCGATCTCCCCCGAGACAATATTCTTAACCTGCCCGTGGCTGGCAAGCATGAGTGCGCCTTCGGAGGAAAGCCCGGCAAATTCACCAGTCCAAAGGCCCCCGTGGTGACGATGGGTCATGGGTGTACCCAAGGCGGGCCCAGATGCAAGCCATGCCGCCCGGATCGGTGCGAAACCTTCCCTGAGCCGGCATGAATGCCAGAAGCCCAATTGCCCAAGCAGCACTTCGGTGAAAGCCTGAACTGTCGGTGGATTGGCGATACATTGGGCCACACAGGCGGTTGGACGCTCTGGCAGATTTGGCGCTGTAGCGATGTTCACCCCAATGCCGACACAGATCCAATCCAGTTCCCGCCGGGCGGAAACACCGGTTTCGAGCAAAATACCAGCGACCTTAGCCCCAGCTAACAAGACATCATTGGGCCATTTCAGCGACAAGAGGCTTGGATCGGGCAAATATGACCGGATCGCATCAGCCACCGCCAGGGCCGAGACAAAGGACCAATGGGCCGCTTCCGCAATACTAATGGACGGACGCAGCAGCACAGAAAGGTACATGTTTCCGGCAGGGCTTTGCCATTCCCTGCCCTGCCGCCCCCTGCCCTGGCTTTGGCGAAGCGCCAGCACCGAAAGGCCCTCCGCAGCGCCGGCTTCCGCCGCCTCTCGCACATAAGATGAGGTGCTGCTCAGCACCTCATGCACTTCCAGGCGAAAATCAAACGGTTCCGGGCAACGCATTGCGATAACCCCAGCCTTTAGCGTGGCGTGAAGCCTATCCCAGCAGAGCAGCCACTGCTTCCTGCGCTGCCCGCACCAGGGGCGCAGGCATCAGGAAAAACAGCGTGGTGAAAAGACCAGAAATGCCCATGACCATGGTGACATTGGCTGCTCGGCCATCCAGCGGGGCCGCAGCTTCATCGAAGTACATGACCTTCACCACGCGCAGATAATAAAAGGCCGAAATGACCGAGGTCAGCACGCCCACGACTGCAAGTGTCCAAAACCCACCCTGCACAGCAGCCAGGAAGACATACAGCTTACCAAAGAACCCGGCGAGTGGCGGGATTCCGGCCATGGAAAACATGAAGATGGTCATCCACATGGCCATGGCAGGATCTGTTTTGCCAAGACCTGCCAGATCTTCAATGCGTGAAACTGACTTCCCTTGACGGCGCATGGCGATCAGCACCGCAAAAGCGCCAAGGTTCATGACGAGGTAAATCGCCATATAAACCATTACGCCATGCAGCCCCTCATCCGATGCGACCGCCAATCCCATCAACGCATAGCCGACATGGCCAATCGAAGAATACGCCATGAGGCGCTTGATGTTCCGCTGACCAACCGCCGCAATGGCGCCGAGAATCATGGAGCCCAGCGAAACCAGCACAATCACCTGCTGCCATTGCGCTGCAATTTCACCGAAGGGCCCGGCCAGAACACGCGTGAGCAACGCCACTGCAGCAACTTTTGGCGCGGCAGCGAAGAAAGCTGTCACGGGTGTTGGAGCACCCTCATAGACATCAGGCGTCCACATATGGAAGGGAACGGCGGAGACCTTGAAGGCTAAGCCGGCCAATATGAAGACAAGGCCAAGCGTCAATCCCTGGCTGCGGCTTTCCGGATTGCTGAGCGCCTGGGCGATACGCTCAAAATTCGTTGTGCCCGCAAAGCCGTAAATGAGGGAGACGCCGTAGAGGAAAAGACCTGACGCCAAGGCGCCGAGGACAAAATATTTCAGCCCTGCTTCGGCCGATTGCTCATTATCCCGATTAAACGCCGCAACCACGTAGAGACTGAGGGAGAGCAATTCCAAGCCAATATAGACAGTCATGAAATCATTGGCGCCGACCAGGATCAACATGCCGAGTGTCGCGAAAAGCAGCAGGACTGGGTATTCGAAACGGTCCATCTGTTCGCGGGTATTGAAATCCAGCGCCAGCAGCATGCCAATGGCCGCCCCGAGCAGCACAAGTATCTTCACGAAACGGGCAAAGCCGTCAGAGATCACCTGGCCGCCGAAAGCGACACCGTCTGGCACGGTCAGTACCAGTGCAGCGGTAACAACCAAGGCGCCGATGGAGGCCATGGTGCAGCCGAAGAACATATTCTGTCTTGGCAGCACCCCAATCATCAGAATGGCAAGGCCAGCACAGGCCAGCACAATCTCGGGCAGGGCGAGCATCCAATTCATGATCTTACAACCCCGCGAGCCGCGCAGCGCCAAGAGCGGCTTGATGACGCTCTACCAGAGCCGCGACTGAGGCTTCAAAGAAGGACAGGAAGCTTTGCGGATATATGCCCATCCAGATCGTCAGCAGGATGAGCGGCGCGAAGACCGCAAATTCGCGCGGAGAGAGATCAAGCAGGCCGCGCAAATCATCGCGCGTGATGCGCCCGAAGACGACGCGACGATAAAGATAGAGCATATAGGCCGCGCCAAGAATCATGCCGAGCGCTGCGCCGAAAGCGACCCAAGGGTTCACCTTCCAGGCGCCCAGGATCACCAGCAATTCACCGGGGAAGCCGGCAAGGCCAGGCAGCGCGACAGAAGCCATGGTGAACAGCATGAACACCAGCGCATAGGCCGGCATGATCTTGGCAACCCCGCCATAGCGCGCAATTTCGCGCGAATGCACCCTGTCATACAAAACGCCCACGCAAAGGAACAGGGCGCTGGAAACCACGCCGTGGGAGAGCATGGTAAACAAGGCGCCCGAAAGCCCCTGCTGCGTGAAGGTGAAGATACCAAGCGTGACGATGCCCATATGCGCCACCGATGAATAGGCGATGAGCTTCTTCATATCCTCCTGGGCGAGCGCCACCAGCGAGGTATAGACGACAGCAACAATCGAAAGCGCGAATATCCAAGGTGCGAATTCCGCACTCGCGACCGGCAGCAAGGGCAGGCTGAAGCGGAGGAACCCGTAAGCGCCCATCTTCAACAATACGCCGGCCAGAATGACAGAGCCCGCCGTCGGCGCTTCCACATGCGCATCCGGCAGCCAGGTGTGCACCGGCCACATCGGCACCTTGACGGCGAAGGAGGCGAAGAAGGCCAAGAAAATCCAGGTTTGCAGCGATGGCGGAATGGTGAGCGTAAACAGCTCCAGAATATCCGTCGTGCCGGCCTTGTACCAAAGCAGCAGGATGGCCAGCAGCATGAGCACGGAGCCGAGCAGCGTATATAGAAACAGCTTGAAGGCCGCATAAACACGACGCTGACCACCCCAGACCCCAATGATCAGGAACATCGGGATCAGCACGCCTTCGAAGAAGATGTAGAAAACCACGAAGTCCAGCGCGCAGAACATGCCGACCATCATCGTTTCCAGGATAAGGAAGGCGATCATGTATTCGCGCACCCGGGTCTGCACCGCTTCCCAGGAAGACAGAATACAAATGGGCGTCAGCAGCGTGGATAGCAGCACAAAGAGTACCGAAATGCCATCCACGCCCATGTGATAGGTCACGCCAAAATCCGCGAGCCAATCGAGCCTTTCGACGAACTGGAACTCAGCCTCGTTCTTGTCGAAGCGGAACCACAGCACCAAGGACAGCATGAAGGTGATCAGGCTGGTCCAAAGCGCCGTCCAACGCGCATTACTGGCGATGGTTTGCTCATCGCCGCGCACCGAAAGAATGATGGCCACCCCTGCCAAGGGCAGGAAGGTGAGCAGGCTGAGCAAGGGGAAACCGACGCTATTCATCTTCAGCCCCCGAACATCAGCAGAGAAACAAGCACGACAAGCCCCACAATCATGGTGAAGGCGTAGCTGGCGACACGCCCGGTTTGCAGCGAAACCGCCTGACGTGCGGCGCCGGCCACCGAAGCGGCGAGGCCATTGGGCACCCCATCAATAATGCGAACATCGCCCACCTTCCAAAAACCACGCGCCAAAGCACGCGCCGGGCGAACAAACATCGCGTCATACAGCTCATCAAAATACCATTTGTTGAGCAGGAAGCGATGCAGGCCCGGCAGCGCATTCGCCAGCGCCACAGGCAGGCTGGGGGCAAACATATACATCACATAGGCCAGTGCGATGCCGCTAAGCCCGACAATGGTAGGCGCCAGGGGCACCCAGCCAGGGACTTCATGCACGTGATGCATGATCTCATTGCCAGGGGCGTTCACAATGGCGCCGTTCCAGAATTCCGACCAGTGATGGCCAATGAACGAAGGCGCAAAGACCGCGCCGGCAAATACCGCGCCCACTGCCAGCAGCAGCAACGGCACCAGCATCACAGCCGGGCTTTCATGCACATGTTCCATGGTGTGGTGATCCGCCCGTGGCGCGCCATGGAAGGTCAGGATCAACAAGCGCCAGGAATAGAAGGCGGTCAGGAAGGCCGCGAGCAGGCCACAGATGAAGGCGTAGATCCCAACCCCGGAATGCGCCGCATAGGCTGCTTCCAGCACGAAATCCTTGGAATAATACCCGGCGAAATAAGGCACCCCCGCGAGCGCCAAGGAACCAATCCACATCACCGCATAGGTGACCGGGATCTTCTTCCAGATGCCGCCCATTTTGCGGATATCCTGCTCGTCCGACATGGCGTGGATCACCGAACCGGCTGAGAGGAATAGCAGCGCCTTGAAGAAGGCATGGGTGAAAAGATGGAAAACTGCCCCCTGATAGGCACCAACCCCAGCCGCGAAGAACATGTAGCCAAGCTGGGAACAGGTGGAATAGGCGATGATGCGCTTGATGTCGTTCTGCACGCAGCCAATGGTCGCGGCAAACAGCGCGGTTGAAGCGCCCACCACAGTGACGATGGCAAGCGCCGTCGGCGCATATTCAAAGACCGGCGACATGCGCGCCACCAGGAACACGCCGGCCGTCACCATGGTTGCGGCATGGATCAGCGCAGAAACCGGCGTCGGCCCTTCCATCGCATCCGGCAACCAGGTGTGCAGACCAAGCTGCGCCGACTTACCGCAGGCCCCGAGGAAGAGCAGGATGCAAATCACCTCATAAGCCGGCAGGCCAGCGAAGCGCGCTTCCTTGTGCTGATCAATGGCGCCAAAAATCTCGCTGAATTCGATGGACCCAAAGACCCAGAAGGTCAGGCAAAGCCCCAGCATGAAGAACAGATCGCCCACGCGATTGACGATGAAGGCCTTCATCGCCGCCGCACAGGCGCTTTCCTTTTCATACCAATAGCCAATCAGCAGATAGGAAGCGAGGCCAACGCCTTCCCAGCCAAAGAACAGCTGCACCAGATTATCCGCTGTCACCAGCATCAACATCATGAAGGTAAACAGCGACAGATAGGCAAAGAAGCGCGGCGTGGTCGGGTCATGCGACATATAGCCGACGCTATAAAGATGGATCAGCGTGGAAATGCAGGTGACCATCGCCACCATAACCACACTCAGCGTGTCGTAACGCAACGCCCAATCGAGCCCGAATGACCCCACATCCAGGAAGCGCAGCAGCACCACGGTTTGCGGCGCATGCCCCAAGGCAACCTCAGCAAAAGCCGAAACGCCGCAAATGGCGGCCAGCGCCATGCAGAGCACAGTTACCCATTGCGAAGCCTTGTCGCCAATCCAGCGACCAAAGAAACCCGCAATGGTCGCACCCAGAAGCGGGAAGAAAACGGCGCCGACAAACATCGCGCTAACCCTTCAGGGTCGAGATATCCTCGACCTCGATCGAACCGCGGTTGCGGAAGTAGACAACAAGAATGGCAAGACCGATCGCGGCTTCAGCCGCTGCCACGGTCAGAATGAACATGGTGAAGACCTGGCCCGCCAGATCATTCAAATGGGCGGAAAACGCCACCAGGTTCAGATTGACCGATAGCAGGATCAATTCCACCGACATCAGAATGACGATGACATTCTTGCGGTTCAGGAAGATCCCGAAAATACCGAGGACGAACAGGATCGCCGCTACGGTCAGAAAATGGGACAGGCCGATGGTCATGTCAGTGATGCCCCCCATGGCCATGATGGTGTTCAATCGGCTTAGCCGCCACTTCCTCAGGCGAAGGCGGACGACGGATGCCAAGCTCCTTCAGCCCCGCACCGGTCGGTACCGACACATTGGTCACGGAACCGGCGCGCGCGATCTGTTCAGCGATATCCTGACGCTTGGAATTTGGCTTGTCGCGCAACGTCAGCACAATGGCGCCGATCATGGCCACCAACAGGATCAGGCCGCAGCCTTGGAAAAGGTAAAAATAATCTGTGTATAGAATCCGCCCCAGCGCTGCGGCGTTAGCGGTATCCACCGGCGTTTCATTGAGCCGGAGTGCCAAGGCCCCAGGCGCCATGCGCCAACTGATCATAACCATGACAAGCTGCAGAAGCAGCACAAGACCAATTGCCGCACCAACGGGGGCATATCGCTGGAAGCCTTCGCGCAATCGCGCGAAATCAATATCCAGCATCATGACCACGAACAGGAACAGCACCGCGACCGCGCCGACATAGACAATCACCAAAATCATGGCGAGGAATTCGGCGCCGGCCAGCAGGAACAACCCCGCCGCATTGAAGAAGGCCAGGATCAGGAACAGAACGCTATGCACCGGGTTCCGGCTGGTCACCACCATCACGGCGGAACCAATCAGCACCGCGGCGAAGGCGTAAAAGGCAAGAGCGGCAATCATCAAACGCTCCTTCCCTTACCGATATGGCGCATCGAGGCGTAGCCTCTCAGCCAGCATGGGTTCCCAACGATCGCCATTATCAAGCAGTTTGTCCTTGGTGTAGATCAGTTCTTCCCGCCGCTCGACCGCGAATTCCATATTCGGTCCCTCGACAATGGCATCTACTGGGCATGCTTCCTCGCAAAGCCCGCAATAAATGCACTTCGTCATATCAATGTCGTAGCGCGTGGTGCGGCGGCTGCCATCTTCCCGCGGTTCGGCCTCAATGGTGATGGCCTGGGCGGGGCAAACAGCCTCACACAGCTTGCAGGCAATGCAGCGTTCTTCGCCATTCGGGTAGCGGCGCAAAGCATGTTCGCCCTTGAAGCGCGGCCCAAGCGGCCCGCGTTCATAGGGGTAATTCAATGTCACCTTCTTCTTGAAGAAATACTTCAAGGTCAGCGCCATGCCGGAGACGATTTCCGTGAGCAGCAGGCTACGGGCGACGCGATCGAGAGATGCCATGTTCAGCGCCCCATCAGGCCGGCAGCCAGCCGGTAAGTTTGAGAACGGCGGCGGTAATCACCAGCCAGATCAGGCTGAAGGGCAAAAACACCTTCCAGCCGAGCCGCATCAACTGGTCATAGCGGTAGCGCGGAAAGGTCGCGCGCACCCAGATAAAGACAAACAGCAGGAAGCAGACCTTCAGTACGAACCAGATCGGCCCTGGGATCCAGGTGAAGGGCTCGATGGCCAGCGGCGGATACCAGCCACCCAGGAACAGGATGGTCGTCAGCGCCGACATCAAAATCATATTCGCGTATTCGCCAAGAAAGAATAGCGCGAAGGACATGCTGCTATATTCAACAAAGAAGCCCGCCACCAATTCGCTTTCGCCTTCGGGCAGGTCAAACGGCGCGCGATTGGTCTCGGCAAGGGTCGAGATGAAAAAGATCACGAACATCGGGAACAGCGGAATGAAGAACCACAGATTCTCCTGCGCCTTCACAATGTCATTCAGATTGAGCGAGCCCACGCACAGCAGCACGGTCACGATCACAAAGCCCATGCTGACTTCGTAAGAAACCATCTGCGCGGCGGAGCGCAGCGCGCCGAGGAACGCATATTTTGAATTAGAGGCCCAGCCCGCAATGATGATGCCGTAAACGCCAAGCGATGAAATCGCGAAGAGATAAAGAATGCCGACATTGATATCGGCAATCGCCCAGCCATCATTCACCGGGATCACCGCCCAGGCGAGCATTGCCAGCATGAAGGTCAGCATCGGCGCGAACAGGAACAACAGCTTATTCGCCCCTGTCGGCACAATGGTTTCCTTGAGCAGCATCTTGAGCGCATCGGCGAAGGGCTGCAGCAAACCAAAGGGGCCAACAACATTGGGGCCGCGACGCATCTGCATCGCCGCAAGCACCTTGCGTTCAGCCAAAGTCAGGAAGGCAACCATGACCAGCAAGGGCACCAGCAGCGCCAAAGCCTTGGCCAGCGTCAGCGCCAGGACACCAATAGGAGAGGCAAGAAATTCGCTCATCGCCTTACTCCGCCGCCAGAGCCTGCTGCGGCCCATAGACCGCGGCGCATTCCGCCATCACATCGGATGCGCGGCTGATCACATCGGCGCGGTGATAATCCGTGATCGGCAGGCGGAAGGGCGTGGCTTCCATCGCCATCGCGGCCTGCGGGCCAGCCATATCAGCGCAGCCTGATGCCCCCACTTCGCCAATCCGCGCGAAGACAGGGCTGATACTGGCCAACCGCGCCCGCAGCACATCCAGGTCATTGTACGGCAGCGTCTTGCCCACACCCTCGCTGAAGGCGCGGATGATGCGCCAATCCTCTCGCGCTTCGCCAGGCGGGTGAATGGCGCGATAGCTGCGCTGCGCGCGGCCTTCGGTATTCACCCAGGTCGCGTCCTTTTCCGTATAGGCGGCACCGGGCAGCAGCACATCGGCGCGCGCAGCCATCGCATCCCCATGATGGCCCTGATAGATGACGAAAGTGCTGGCCGGGATGCGCGCCGGATCAAACCCATCCGTATTCAGCAGCCACAGCGCATCCACGCCACCGCCGAGCATCGCGGCAAGGTCCTTGCCCCCCTGCCCCGGCAGGAAGCCAAGCTCCAAGGCGCCAACCTGACCACCGAAGTGATGCAGCAGGTTGAAGCCATGCCAATCGGGCTTCAGCATGCCGGTCTCGGCCGCCAAGCGCCACGCTGTGGCCAGCACCGCCGCACCATCAGCACGCGCAATCGCGCCACGCCCAAGGATCAGCATGGGCTTTTGCGCGGCCTCAAGCGTCGCTGCAAAAGGATGCGAACCGTCCAGCAGCGCGGACAGAACCGCCGGCCCCTCCCCCAAATGCTGGGCGCTATAGGTCAGATCAATCCCCGCTGGCCCAATCATGCCAACCGGGAAACGCCCCTGCGCCCAGCGCTTGCGAATGCGCGCATTCAAGA
>JACCED010069920.1_pt1 | contig 38658 bp, 27 predicted proteins | sample 7455021 | NCBI WGS metagenome assembly JACCED01 (sample SAMN15323456, study PRJNA562643) | freshwater metagenome | isolation source: river surface water | place: USA:Blue River Watershed | collected 2017-08-19
ATATGAAGAATATCGGTATGTACTAATAAACCCCCATGGGTTTCGGGTAACAGAGAGAATCTTCGTTGTAGAATTATAATCGATTGAATCGAACAAATCCCCGGACTTGCCACCATTTCCACCGCTTTTTCCGTATCCAAATATTTTCTTAAAAAGGTCAATGTTAATCTTCGTGTTTCCGGGAAGAGATGCAGCTGCAGTAACAGGAAAGTTCCATGTTTTGATGTATCCGCGCAAAATATTAAAAAGCACACCAATTTCATTGGGATAATTAATAATAGGCGTACCAGTTAATAGGACAACCTTCATGTTCTGCGCATTCATAAGGTATTCGTACATTCTCATCGCCAGACTTCCAGGTCTCTTTATTTTATTTACAATTCGACTAACGAAATTATGCGCTTCATCTACAATAACGACCGAGTTATCAAAGGGATTCTGAGTATAATCGTTTGTCATTACTTTGAAGTGTTCGCTGCGTAACCCATTATAGTTAATAAACTGGTATTTGCTGCGGATCATTTCATTTAATTGGGCATCGAGTGTTACCTTCTCCGCTGGCGTGAGTTCTTCAAAGTTGCTGGGTTTTTTCACGTTAACTAGCCACGCCCCGCCATTTCTGCGAATAAAGTCAACTGGGATCAAGAGAATACGGGACAAAGTGGCGGTAAGTTCATCGTTTCCGCGACTATCGATAAACTCCCAAAACTGATTCTTCTTGTACATGACATCACCGCACTTCTTAAGTTCCTCCATATAGTTCATCCGAAGAGAAGCAGGAGTCATGACAATTACTTTTTTATAGGTCTTGAGACCTTCGGCAATAGCAATAGACCCGCATGTTTTTCCACTTCCTAGACCATGGTAAAGCATGAGTCCGCGGTATGGTGTATGAATGTCAAGGTAATCTTTTACAATTCGTTGGTGCGTAAGTAGTGTGCGTTCATCAGTGTCTCCCTTTTCGCAGCTAAACTCTGATTCGGAAGATAGAAGTTGTTCTCTGTATGGTTTAAATAGAGTATTAATAAAGTCGATAAACTTCTCTCGGTTGTTCATGTAATAAGATGGCGCAATAATCGCGGTTTCCTTTGCGGTTTTATCGGCAATCGTTTTAGGAAGGCGTTCTTTAATAAGTTCATCGCCGATTTTGACCATGGTAATCGGACCGCTGGCGATAACACCCTGTTGTTTCTTTGGAAGTCTTAGTTTTTTAATTGCTTTGGTTACTGCAGCAATATCTGCTCCGGAAACAGGAGCAACCTCTGATACATTCTCGCGCGCAGTTTCACGCGCAGTTTCATTTGCAATTTTAAGTATTCCAGTAGCAGGTGTTTGTACTTCAATCGGTCTCTCTAGTAACTTGATGCGGCGTTGTACCTTTTTGATAATTATTACAGGTGATGCTTTTGCGGTTACTTTATCTGACATAGAAACCCCGGTGTCATCTACTTTTCCTGTCACAGATCGTAATTGTTCACTGCTTTTTTCCTGGATTGGTGGTGGCTGGATATCCTCCAATGTTTTGCGGTATTCGGGTGCATCTAATTCCTTTACACTCGACGAAACAACCCGCTTTGCCCTAAGCGCATTCATAATAGATGCGCGATCAACGACACTTTGATTTGTTTTATCAATAATCCCGATTTGAAATACGGAAGTAGAAGGGTCAGGGCGTTTCGCTGCAACCGGTACCACAATTTCATGTTGTATCTTCTTTTCAGGGATTGGTCGATGTTTTAGTTTTTCTAAAAATGCTGACATATGTGTAATTATATAGGTTATAATATAAAATGGCAGTCACCGCTTATATATAATTACATATAAAAATCATATAATAACTCCGCGTATACGGAATCATTCAAGCAATGATAACGTGCGCGTTTTCTTTTGTATAGTCATTTTCAAATACAATATACTCTCCTGTATGGTATCCGTATTTTCCCATATTCTTGGCAACATTCCATGATATAACGTATTTTCCATATACATCAAGAATGCTTTTAAAAAACGACACTTGACTGTATATTTCATTTCGCATAATTTTGGCGCATCGAATCGAGTATCCATCTCCGCTGAATCGTCGACTTCCGAGTTCATTGTATACCGAAATAACATGTGGATTGCAACGGAACGTAGGGGTATCTTCATCATCGATGGTAAAGGGGCGTGCATACCCATTCGTCACTTTATAAATAAGTTCTCTTGCTTCGTTTGAACACCGAAACCCAGGTGTATATGAAGTATTGATTAGTACCTCATTTATAGGTAGGCCATATCTAGAGTTTAACTCGGTCATAATAATACGTTTGTTAAAGTTATTTTTATATGTTATTTTCATGTTATGTTTCAATATATTGTTGAAGTCGAATGAATGCTGTGAATGAATGAATGTAGCGAATGCTGCGAATGAATGCAGCGAATAAATGCTGTGAATGAATGCAGCGAATAAATGCAGCGAATAAATGCTGTGAATGAATTGAAAGTAAAAATCATCTATCTTGTATATGGTATAGTAACAAGATGCCGCTTAACTTATCATCCGCGTATGAAATAATCCGAAGTAAGAAATACCAATGTCTCAACATATCAGGTGAAGATGTGTACAATGATTTATGGGATATATTCTTTGATCCGCTTATTTCAATGAGTGCGTCCGAACAACAACAATATTTGTCAAAGATTCCTGACCGCAACATAATGAGTTCATTTATCTTCGCAATAAACGATGCCGAAACTAAAAATGTAAATAGTCAGAGTAGTAAATATGTAAAGTTACGTGTATGTTTCTACTTTATCATATGTATGTATCATTAGATACGATAATGCACAATTACCTCTCTATATTACACATTTCCAGCAGATTCACGTATCATAGTAATAACCTTACTACATACTTGCTGTTCTGCTTTTTTCTTGATCTTATGGCTACTTACGCCAAACAAAACAAGAACCTTCCCATCTCTCTCAAAAATCGATCGAATGGTCGAGAACGACCGCGGTATGAGTTCATCAAACTTGTATGCATCAGGTATAGAGGCATCATAAATCGGTTGTCCTAAGCATAAGAAAACCCCCATTTTATATCCCTCTTCATCGCTGTATCCAAGTTCAATATAATCCGGGGTTGTTTTAAACTCTTTCTGAATCATAACTTGCAAAATGTTCTTATAGTTGTCATCGGTTTTAATGAGGTTAATCCAGTCAATATGTTTTTCAAATACATTTTCAACAAATATTTGCGCCATCTGAAACCCGGGTCCACACACAAATACAGATTTGAACCATCCTTCTTCATCTTCGACACTAATCTTGTTAAAGTCGAGAAATAAAGCACCGATGAATGCTTCGAACAAACACCCTAGTTTTTTTAAACTGGTACGTATTTTCTTCTCTTCTGCATGTTTGGAAATAATAAACCATTTATGAAGACCGATTTCGAGCGCGAGTTTACCGATGGCTTCGTTTTTAACAATCGCGATTTTCTTCTCAGTCATAAACCCTTCATTCTCTTTAGGAAACCGACGGTATAAGTAGTATTTGGTGATGCATTCAAGTACGCCGTCACCGACAAACTCGAGTCGTTCATTGGATTTGGTACGAAGTTTCATACAGTTATCTGGTTTTTCAACAATGAAGATGTTATCCTTTTCATTTAGAAGTTGAGGGCGTTTTACGTATGAACGATGAATAAATGCGCGGCGATATAATTCGGGATTGAATGCTTTTGTATGTACACCATATCTAGTAAGAATTGATTCGATTTCGTGTACAGTGATTTCACAATTGTCTGGGTTATAAGGATTGAATATATAGGTTCCAGATGTCTCATCTTTTACAATATCATCGTCATTATAAATATTCTTTTCACTTGCTCGCGGAATAATCGAATCGTCGATTGTAGACATTCCAGTGGTTTCATCCGCGCTGTCATATTCATCATCATCAGATGAATCGGAGCTAGTTACTCCATTCGACGATGCGCACTTATGTGAATGATTTTCCCCGCGATGATACTGATTATTCCTGCTATTATAACTCGTTGCATTCAATGATAACGATGAATCCAACGAAGAAGAGGAGGTAATAAATGAAACAGGAGTATTTGGAGGTGCTTTTTCTGATGACTGGGTTGATAAAGGAGTTGGCAAAATGCCCTGCGTCAATGAAGAACTTCGATTCATTTGGTATTATATAAAACAGTCGAGGTATCTTTAAGTGTGTATTGGAATGTATTTCCACCCAAAATGTATCTGAAAAGATGCCAAAAAGTCACAATAAAAATAAAATATTTAGCGAATATATAATATATAATGGTTCTTAGTGGCGGTTCTAAAAAAGCTCGTTATGCTTCCTCTTTAACTAGTCGCACATCTGTTTTCGGAAGTATGCCAGGGTCTGCTCCTGCGATTGGCCGTGGAACAAACACATCTGTCGCGTATAAGCACAGTGGGTTGGTTTGCGCCGGAAAGTGCGTCCCAGCTGGCACTCCTGCTCAACAGTATGCTAGTTTGCTTTCTCGTGGGTTGATCTTTAATTGCAAGATGACTGGTGGTGTTGGTCGTCATGTTTTCAGCTCTCACTGCAGAAGCGGACCTTTGTAAGTGTAACAGCGGATGTAAGTGTAACAAGTATATTCTTTATGTGATATACATTATTTTGCATACTGATGTAAAATAATATATGATAAATATATACGACTATATAGTAAATATAATGGCAAACAGCAAGGCAGCAAGAATGGCGATGTTTAGTGGAGCAAGTCCGGCCCATGGATTGAAAGGAAATACTGGAAGTGGCGGCGGTGTTAAGAAGGGTGGAGCGCATCCATCTGGAACTGGGTTTATGCGTAGTTTTGCACAGCGGTCGACGATTGTTGAGCCGGCCAAGAACAAGAACTTCTTGTTTAACTTTAAGCAGTATTTAAATCCTGCTAGGCATTCCGGGCCAATGCTTTAAGCAGTATTTGAATCCTGCTAGGCATTCTGAGCAAAATGATTTCTCTCGATCTCTCGGTTGTTATTCATCAACTTTATGATAGATGATGATGAATGATATATGAACTAAGCAACCCACTTAATGTAGAAAATATAAGAACAGTAATAGTGATATAGAAAAGTTCTTTATTATCGGGAATATGAATTAAGATCTCGTCCGTGATTCGAATGAATCGATGTGTTTTCTCGAACTCTTTTTCTTGTTCGGGTGTAAACTCATGAATCATTTCAAACTCGGTATGATTGGTGGATGATGTAGGTAGAGGGGCGTATCCATCAGCGATGGGGGAGAATGGTTGTTGCTCTTGCGGTTGCTGTTGCTCTTGTAATAACCGTTTCTTCTTTCGGTTCTCCATACCGTTAATTACCCCATTTATATTATAACGTCCGATATTGAAATGGATCATCGCTTCAATAAAAAAGAGAATAAACGTAATCGCCGTAATCAGAAAAAACATTGCACGCATGGTTTTTAAAATATATAATATTATGATATATATTTAGGAAATATTATATATTTTGGTTGCGGAAGCGGCTAAGATCGAAAATTGTAAATTACATATTAGAAAAATAAATGGTTAAATACTTTTCAACACATATACGTAAGAAAAATAATGCGTATTCGTGTTGATATTCGCGAACATGACCTACTTGAATTACTAAATACGATGAATAATATATCTGCGCTGACTGTTAAACCTGCCTCAATGCCGGTACCTACGCATACGATCAAATTAAGCGATGATATGACAATGGAAGTACCAATACCGACCCATATATTGAAGAGTACAGTAGTAAAAACAACGAAGAGATCTGATAAGGGGGACCCCGTAGTTGTTGGAATTACGGCCCCGCATACGATTCTTCCTCAACGATTGTCGGTCGGTGATATAATTTTAACGGACTCATCCAATGAGGAAGATATTGTTATTATGGAACGCAAATCTCTCAATGACTTGGCGGCAAGTATACGGGATGGGCGATATAACGAACAGTCATTTCGACTATCGCAGTATCCGCATCACAATCATAACATTATTTATATAATTGAAGGTGATTTATCGAAGTATAATGAACATCGTGGCGGTATTACGAAGAAGGCATTAAATAGTGCAATGATGTCAATTCAGTATTATAAGGGGTTTTCGATTATACGAACGATGAATATACACGAAACAGCAACGTTTATTTATGACTTTGCAGACAAGTATGACAAAGAGAAGAAACCGGGGTTTTATAGTAATAAAGCGAACAACAGTGATGATAGTGCGGTACCTACAACAGCGTTGCCTTTGAATGACATACGTGCATCGAACGCTCCGACTTCTTACTGCGAAGTATTAAAGGTAAAGAAGGAGAAGAGCGATAACATTACACCTGATAACATAGGAGAGATTATGCTATGTAGTATTCCGGGGATTAGCGCAAAGATTGCGATTGCTATCATGCGAAAATACAAAACAATCGGTGACTTTTTGCAGGATTTAGAAACAAATGCGCGACATGCGATGATGAAGAAGGGTTGCCAGGGTTCAGATAGCGAATATATATCCCCTTTACATCTAGAGTCGAAGTGTATTTCGGGATGTTTTTCGGATATTTATACGGAGACAGAGAGCGGACAGCGAAGAAAGATTGGTCCTGCCACCATTGATAAAGTGTTTCAATACTTGGTTCTTCCGAAGTTAGAAGAGCGTCGATGTTCGCCGACATTTCCAGAGAATGTGGTTGTTCCTTTTTCGTAGTTAGGGGGCTATTGATTTTATACCATTATATTATACATAGATCCAGCAATATACCCGCCGCAGTAAATAGATGTCAAGCACAATTCCCGTGATTCATGTTCCTGAAATGCCAGAAATGCCATCTCAAATGGAGTCAAATAAGTTTATAAAGTACGGTGTGTATACAATATTAACCGGCATTGTTATTTTTCTCGCATACCACGTGTTTACATTTCAGTTTCGTGTGTTTGAAGGTATGACACAATCCAATAAGAAGTCATCAACGTCCGCGAGTGATGTCTTAGATGATAAAAACGATACAGATATAATAACGATCGCAAAGAATCAGAAAGAAAAGGCCGAGACGATTCAATCATCTCTCAATATTGACCAGAATTACCCGCACTATACTGCAATCATCGATAATATGGATGGTTGGGTAAATGCAAAGATCGTGACTGCTCTTAAGAATGTATCATACAAGATACACAATGATGGTAAGATGGAAGATATTATACAACATATGAATGAGTTGAATACTATGAAGAAGTTTAGAACAACATTGAATGATTGTGCAAAGTATATTGATAGTAACTAGATAGATAGAGCAATCTCTCGCATCCACTATATGCATTCATTACGAATCAAGGGTTCTAGTTCGGTCAGCATATGCACCCGATGCAACAGATGCTTGACTAAACTTTACGCCACCCCAGTTGGTATCCATGGGATTATCGCTTAGCCCACCCCTAAGTTCTTTCTGATGAAACAGTGCATCCTGTTCCGTGTATTCACCAAGGTGAAGATTCATCGGGTCGAAACCGGGATAGTTATTTTGATTAAACGGCGCGTTTTCTCTCGATGCATCCATATTCTTTACGAGTTGTGTAGATGCGGTTGTATATGGAAGATGCGGCGACAATCCGCCCTGTGGATCTTCTGGACTTGGTCGCATCTTATAGACTTCGTTCCCCTGTGTGTCATATGACTTTTGAAGAAATAACGCAGGGCATCGAATACCGCGATTTCGTAACCAGTCCATAAACTCTGTATACTCTTCTAAATTATTGAATCGAATTGGATTGACACCTGGAACCTTGGCAACCTTTGAGTTATACAAGTATATGTCAGATCCTTCCTGAATCAAAATATTGGGGCATCTACTTGTGTCAACTGCCCCCTGGATAGATGATGTAGCAGAGGAGATTGACGCATCGAGTGTATCAGTGAATCCTTCTTTGGCCTTCATCGACGCGGTGTCATGTGTATATGTCATATATGCACCCATTAAAAATATGATAATAATAATTGCAACTTTTATATAATACCAGAACATAGGATGGGATATTAACAATAAATACATATTATTTGTGTGTTGTCTAGTTATTACGATCAAACCTACTTATATAATGAAATGATAAAAAATATATCATTATATATATACATTTTTCATATATAACAGTAATAATCCATGGCATCACAAATACCCCGATTTGATGTTCATGATTTGGAAAGCGCACATTCTCTCGATGCGTTCATTGAAGACGCACATAAACACCATAAGTCACCGCTGGTTGTAACTAAATATTTTAGTGACAGTTGCCCTCACTGTGTAATGATGAAAGATGAATGGGAAAAGACGATTGATGTCGTATGCAAGTCATATATGCAATCGAATGGTGAAAATAAAACTGTTTGCTTTGCGAACATTGATGTAGATACAGGTCTTGAACATTCTCCAAAGTTTATTCAGTCGAAGTTTCAAGGCGGAGTCCCAATGATTATGATTGTTTCGCCCGATGATACCAGTGCGCCGGTGTTTGAACGCGACCGAACATCAGATGAAATGTCTAGATGGGTCATTGAGCATCTGCCGAAGAAGAGTAGTCGATCTGTAAGAAAGAAAAAAACACATAACCGTTATGATAATATGCAGATGGGTGGCAGCCGAACACGGGGTAAGAAGATGACGAAGAAGTCTGTAAGAAGATCTATGAAAAAGAATAATAAGTCAAAAAAACATAATAAGTAACAACCATGTTACTTGCCACTGGTCACTGGTCACTGGTCACTGGTCACTGGTCACTGGTCACATGTCACATGTCACATGTCATAAATCCCTAGCTTAATCATGAATGTTCTAACTATTCATCATTGACGCGATAACCCATACATAGTCAACATCATCCTCATCATTTACTAGTTGAACCCTCGCGGCAGGAGTGATTCCTCGTAGTATTTTGCATAGTTGATTTGCGCAAAATTGGGTCGTATCTGTCTTTTCAAGTAACCACGCACCTTTTAGAATTGGATGGATACGAAGATCAATGACTGCCTTATACACAAATGCATACGCAACCTGACGTACTGATATATCAACCTCTACATTATTTTTATCATGTGTATCAATGAATATCATTGGGTTTATTAAATGAGACCGAATTGTTGTATACACAGATGAAGGAATAACATTGCGAACCCCGTCATATACAGGATTATGACACCCACACATTGAAGATTGTCGAGACTGTACGATCGAGTTAGATTGTGCTTGATCCGGAACACTAGTTACTGATACTGTTACTTCCATTACGGCAATGCATAATACCGAGTTATATAAAATGTATTCAATTTTTTATACCTTTTCTCATTTATCAGTATATCCTGCCAACCTTCTACCAAGTGGTGTAATAAATGGCAAATCAAGGTCTCTCACTTTTTTTATTTCAGCGCCATACGTGTACGGCATTTTTGGAAATAGTTTAACCCGGTTTGCCCAATGAGATGTCATACGACGCTCTTCAAACGCCTTCATCTTTTTCTTCAAAACGGCGGATGTAACTCCCGTACGCGGCATATAACATAAATAAACAACACATCGTGTATTTGGCGCACTTCTACCTTTCATCGCTTCCACACCACAATGTGCAGTTCGACTGTCCCAGAATACCATTGAACCTCTTGGACATTTTATACATACAGGCCGACACCCTCGTTCATTATAAAACTGTTTTTCCTCTTCTTTATCGAACTTATACCAGTCATCTTTACTTGTTATATTGAAATACTTACCGAACTCTTCATGATATTTGTTACTTCCTTCCAATATTGCAAGTGTTGCATCCCCATCATTTACATCAAATGCGGTAACCCAACTCTGTATACACTCGAACTGTGGGCGACAAGGAGACTGGTCCACATGAAACCATGTATTGCGATGCCACCCAATATTTGTTACTTCAGGTGGCATATGAAACGATGCGGCATCAAAACTTACAAGTAAATCGTCCGGTGTACACTTCCACAAATCAGCGAATAATCCAACACATTTTGGATTTTGTCGTAATCGCCAAATAAAGTCAGCATGTCCGAGTCCATACTGTTGTATAAGCATAGAGTGTTTGGGAAACAGATGTTTAATTTGCTTCCAGCTCTCAGGGTTATCTCGGTTGATTTGCATGTCCCAATCTGCAGTCCACTGTTCAAGGGTATTCCACATACCTTCTTTCATTTCATTACACTCATTTTCATCTAAAACGGATGGTACAATTGCGACTCCATACTTGTCAATTGTTTCTCGTATTTTATCGGGTGTTGTGACATATTTTTCATATTCATATTCATATGCAACACTTGACGTTTTTCCCAAGTCAGGTAAAACAGAAAGAGGAGGTGCGGTAGTGGCAGCAGCAGCAGCAGATGGCATGCGTTTCTTCGACACAATAGTGTATTATGTATTATACAATAATCAATTGTTTATATTTGTTTACTTCAATCGATCGTAATTCCATTGAATCCATCTAACTTATTTTTTATTTCATTATGTGCTGACATGTCAGGGGTCAGTGTTTCTATACTGCTACCCTCCAATTCCTCCGGCTCATCAACTACCATATTTTTAGACCGATATCTCTCCGTCATGTAGTAGTTCTTCGGAATACGAATACCTACGTTCTCGGGTGTAGTTGTACACATTTTGATAATCTCTCGAATCTCTTCATACCCTGCGCGCAGCCGCATTCGAGCATTATCATCCTTCATACGATTTACAAACCTAGGAAGGTCAAACGCTAATGCTGACTGAAACTCCTGCGCACCCTTAAACACAACGTTATACAACGGTACACTGTATATATCATCCCCATCATCAGAATTATATGACCCAATTGCTTCTCCCCATAGATGCAATAGTATATATCGATTCTTGCTATTCTCTCGCCGATATTGTAGGACGTTCACCATAAAGTCCATCCATGTCCAGCCGACAAGACACATGTGAATAAACATCATTGTTGGTTCATGATACCATTCTATCCTTTCATTCTCTACATTCTCTTGCTGACGAATACGTTTTATGTTATTGGCCAGATCATTCTCTTGTTCATACAACTCGTAACAAGATGGATGAAGCTCATTAATCGCAGACATATAAGACATATATTTTGTATAAATAGGATGTGTGCTTCCTTTTTCTAGACGATATAACCGTCGAAACAACGCATCAAACTCAGATATTGGGGTTGTTCTTCCAAAGTCAATTGCGGTTACGCGGCTATCTCTCGGATTATATATCCAGTTTCCAAGGTGTCCGTCGACCAAACACATTTTTGTACTTACCATGATGATAATCCCGATCGAGAGAGCGTAGTTATGTATATATCCAATATTCGGGCTGTTATTGGGAACATTCACGATCGGAATACCGTCCTGTTTTTCCATGATAAAAATCCCGAGACTCATTCCTCTATTGATAAATAGCGCATTTATTATATACGTGGTTATCCATTTGTAGTCTTCGTGTAAGTGAATATTTAATGCATTGATGAAGCCGATTGCACCGCCAGATGATTCAGACGACCCAATATATGAAAGAACACCGCTTTCTATAATGTTGGGAAGTAGAGGTGTCCCTCCTAGACGAAATGTTGTATTATACGTTGTTGCTTGTGCAATAATTTCGCGTTTAAAGTCAGAAGGGGTTGGGGCATCTTTCATAAATGCCTTCTTGGTTATATAGTTAATCATTGGTGCAAGAATACGAGTGTCAGAATCACTGGAGCGTACAATACATAGTTTTATGATGAGTTCTTTTACTGGCATTCCTTCATTGTAGTCGAGTTTTGAAGATGTTTTCATGAGAGATGAAGAGGATGCTGACCGAGTTAACATATCGGTATCATTTCTTGGGTGTTTTCTAGATGATGAAATGAGAGATTGATCATTTTCGACAACGTCCGGTTGACTAATAACATCGGCATAGTAGTCACTTCTAAATATAGGTGGATCTTCGGGAGTGAATGATATATTGAATACAAACCCCTCTACTGAGTTATATGATATGACAGTAACAGTTGTGTCATCTCGTTTTAGTATTTGTTCAATTTCGGAGATAACCGGTGTGAATACTCTTTTGCGGGACATGGTAGGCAAAGCGTCGGCATCCTTTGGTAAAGCGTCGGCAGCCTTCGGCAAAGTGTCAGCAGCCTTTGGTAAAGCGTCGGCAGCCTTTGGCAAATAAACAATACGTCCAACATACTTTACACCACTTCCCACTTTTATGCGATTGTCTCGTTGATGTATCCGACGTTTGTATCTCTCTGGATCATTTACCGACTTTCGCCGTAAAGAACGAACCAATGTCCCAACTTTACGTCGGCGGTTTACACTATGCCGTCTTTTATGTGTTATTCCACCTCTTCCGTTTTTACTACGTATATTCCGTTTAGAATGATATAATCTCATAACATAAATGTATACCCTTCTTATTATATTGTACATAGACAAAATTGAAATAAACAAAGAATAACATTTATTGTAACAACCACAGTTATTATCAATCATGGCATCAGCGATTCAAAAGAAGTTTAAGATTGTCCGTCGTACAAAAGAAGAACCCAAGACCGAAACCGAAGACCCATCATTTCGTCTTATTGACTTTAATGTAACAGATAGTCCAATAACGTCAGAAGAGAGTGACAGTAGCGGAAGCGATGAATCCCCCCAGCGTCGAAATTATACAGATGATGGCGAATATGTTCCTAATCCAATGGGCAATAGTAAAAAGTCAAAGTTCGGCGATAAAAAGGTGTTTCGTATTCAGATGTTTGGAATTAATGAGAAAGGTGAAACATGTTCCATTTTCGTGGATGATTATTTGCCCTTCTTCTATGTAAAAGTGGATGATACATGGACCTCACAACATAAGCGAGAGTTTATTGAGTATCTCAAGAAAAGTGTCGGTTCCTTTTATCAAAACTCGATTATCGAGGATAAGTGTAAGTTTGTAAACAAGCGTAAGTTATATGGATTCGATGGCGGAAAGGAACACAAGTTTATACTTATCACGTTCAAAAATGTTCCTACAATGAATAAAGTCAAGAATATGTGGTATGAGCGTGCAACAACAAAGCGAGACGGTACATTTACCAAACTTCGCGAGGAAGGGCTTCTCTTTAAAAACACGAACATTATGTTATATGAAGCAAATATCCCTCCCTTACTGCGGTTCTTCCATATTCGAGATATTAGTCCTTCTGGATGGGTACAACTCCCAACATCTAGGATAGTACCTCCATCCACACGAACCACCACATGCACGTATGAATATAAAATAAGCGAGGCGGATATTATTCCTCTCAATCAAAAGGAGACGATTGTTCCTTATAAGATATGTAGTTTTGATATTGAAGCAAGTAGTAGTCACGGCGACTTTCCTATACCCGTAAAAACATATAAAAAGCTAGCAACAAATATCATCGATAGTTATGCGAAATTGGTTTCTATGAAAAAGGAGTCAAGTGATTATACCGCATCAGCATCCGCATCATGTTCCAGTGATACAAATACTAGCGGGGCGGACCACATATTAACCAAAGACATCCTGACACGTATTATTAACACTGCATTTGGATATGATACATATCCGGATATAGAGACAGTGTATCCCAAGCGTAAACCATCTCAGACAGATATGAATCGTCTTATAACGATGCTTTTGTCAAAACAGTTAAAAGCGCTTATCAATGTTGAGAGTGTAAATGATGATAATACGATTGAACGCATGTTTGAGAAGATGAAGCAGCAATATGCTGAAAAGCCGAAAGAAGAGAATGCAGGAACTACGTCTAGTACATCTGGTTCTAATGACGGCGACAATAATGATAATGATAATGATGAAGATGATGAGGATAATGATGATGAAGAAAGAGATGATGACAGCTGTCATGGCGAAGGCGAAGGCGAAGGCGATGGCGAATCGATGGTTGTAACAGATAAAAAGATCCTCAAGGCGCGAAGGAATGACGCAATAGCAGAAGAGGTCGCCGCATCCGCATCTAACAGTTCTTTCCACACACCTCCACCTGCTACGTTACCAACCCATAACTTAACAATTACGATACTTGACTTGATAAATGGAAAATCATTTGACAGAGAGACAAAAATCACGTATATCAGTAATACTCTGGGTAGCGTATTTCCAAAACTCGAAGGCGACAAAGTAACATTCATCGGTTCAACGTTTATTCAGTACGGTAAGAATAATAATACGCCATATTTGAATCATTGTATTGTAATGGATACATGTGATAGCTTGGAAGGAAAGGTTTCCAACTCAGTAATCGAGTCATATAAAACAGAACGAGAGGTTTTGGTTGCATGGACAGACCTGATTCAACGTGAAAATCCCGACATTATCATCGGGTATAATATATTTGGTTTTGATTATGAGTTTATGTTTCGTCGATCACTTGAAACAAATTGCGAGACGGAGTTTCTTCAGTTGTCGCGAAACAACAACGAGTTTTGCGGAAAAACGGATGAAAAAACGGGTAAAGTAATGATCGAAGAAAGCAGTATTGTCCTGGCGAGTGGCCAATATGACCTTCGGTTTATTAAGATGTCTGGTCGACTACAGATTGATTTATATAACTACTTTCGTCGCGACTTCAACTTGACATCATATAAGTTGGACTATGTTGCGAGTAGTTTCATCGGTGATGGTGTAAAACGGATTGAACATATGGATAATGGGCGAACGCGTGTATATACAGGAAATATGACAGGTCTAGAAGAAGGTAATTTCATCAGTTTTGAGGAATCGAGTCATTCAACCGATAATTACAAAGATGGTCAAAAGTTTGAAATCATCGGAATTAATTATGATGCGCGGACATTTGAAATAGCCGGGCATGAAAGCCCCGACATGAAAAAGAGTGTTCGCTGGGGTCTAGCAAAGGACGATGTCACTCCTCAGGATATTTTCAGAATGACGAAAGAGGGGCCATCCGAACGTGCGATCATTGCGAAATACTGTATTCAGGATTGTAACTTGGTGCATCATCTCATGAATAAAATCGACGTTATGACGGGATACATTGAGATGTCCAAGATTTGCAGTGTTCCAATCGGATTCTTGGTTATGCGTGGTCAAGGAATCAAGCTAACCAGTTATATTGCGAAAAAATGCAGTGAGAAAAACACATTGATGCCAGTGATTGATAAAGATCGTAGTGATTCGAGTTATGAAGGTGCGATTGTGTTGCCGCCAAAGTGTAACTTGTATTTAGATAATCCGGTCGCGTGTTTGGATTATTCATCTCTTTATCCGTCGTCGATGATTAGCGAGAATCTCTCGCATGATAGTAAAGTATGGACGAAGGAGTATGACTTATTCGGTAACTTGATTCGAGAGACTGGTGAGAAGGATGTAGCTACAGATAGGTATATATACGATAATTTACCCGGATATGAATATGTTGATGTTGAGTATGATACATATAAATGGGTGGCAAACTCGCGCGGAAAGGCAATTAAGACATTGAATGGCAAAAAGGTGTGTAGGTGGGCGCAGCCAAAGGATGGTGTAAAAGCAATTATGCCTTCTGTGTTAGAAGAACTATTGGCTGCACGAAAAGCCACACGTAAGTTGGCCGAGTCGCAGAGTGACCCGTTTATGGCGAACATTCTAGATAAGCGTCAACTTGGTTATAAGGTAACTGCGAACTCGCTTTATGGACAATGTGGTGCGAAGACAAGTACGTTTTATGAGGTGGATGTGGCTGCATCAACAACTGCTACTGGACGAAAGTTATTAACGTATGGAAAACGAATTGTGGAGGAAGTGTATGGAGATGCAACGGTAAATACGAAGAACTACGGGTTTGTGAATACCAAAGCAGAGTATATATATGGCGACACGGATAGTGTATTCTTCACCTTCAATCTGGCAACCCCGGATGGAACTCCAATTCGTGGAAAAGACGCACTTGAGATTACAATTGAAATTGCGCAACAGGTCGGGCATCTCGCATCAAAGTTCTTGAAGCCACCGCATGCATGGGTATATGAAAAAACACTGATGCCGTTTTGTCTTCTTTCGAAGAAGCGATATGTCGGTATGTTATATGAGACAAAGCCGGAAAAAGCAAAGCGTAAGAGTATGGGAATCGTTTTAAAGCGCCGTGACAATGCGCCGATCGTAAAGGATGTGTATGGCGGTATAATTGATATATTGATGAAGGAGCAAAATATCGAACAAGCAATTGCATTTCTGCGCCAGTGTATGCAAAATATTATTGACGGGAAGTGTCCGCTTGAAAAGCTCATTATTACAAAGTCGCTGCGATCTGACTATAAAAATCCGCAACAAATTGCGCACAAGGTACTGGCAGATAGGATGGGTGTTCGTGACCCAGGAAATAAACCAGGGACTGGTGACAGAATACCATATGTATATATTAATAACAATGCAAAGGGTGCATTACAGGGTGATAAGATTGAGCATCCGGATTATATAATCAAGAATAAGATTCGTCCGAACTATTCATTCTATATCACCAATCAAATTATGAAACCAGTGCAGCAATTGTTTGCGCTTGTATTGGAGAAAATACCGGGGTTTGATAAGAAATGTCCGATGTTTCATGATCGGTTGGAGACAATGATTAGTCAAATCGATGAAAATGAAAAAGAGAAGCAGGATAAAAAGAGGAATGATATACGAAATAAGGCTGTGAAAACATTATTATTTGACGAGTTTTTGGAAAAGGCAAATAATATTAATAATGGAAACAAAGAGATTACGAGTTTCTTCAAAAAAAAGGTGGTATAACCCTTCGGATAACGGCGGGTAAAGTGATAGTTCAAACAACATAAAATAAGAAGAGATAGGATCGGAGTCAGTGAATGTAAATAATTATTTTTTTTATAAAAGGCGAGATGTAATCCATGTTCCAAAAACAATCCACATCGTATGAATAAGGTTCGACCCTTCATAAATAACCCACCTCATTGCAACACAATGGGGGGCTGATACAATGAATGGTGTAATAACAAATCCATATATTGTTTTCGGAGCGCATAATTCAGGATACATATGTGCGCATATATAGTGAAGTGTTATCCATAATATGTAATAGAATACAAGCGATTTAATCGGATTTACAACTCGGAATAGTGAGTTAACCATATAATGTACAGTATTTATATAGTTAATCATCATATGTGGAGTGGGAGATATATGTGGCGTAGAGGCAGCCGTGGCTGTGGCAGATGAATATGTTAATGGGTCCATTGGAATGCATATTTACTGTAATATAAATAATAATTTCAATTTTATACTTCCTACTTCTCTCTCTCTTCCTCTCTTCCTCTCATCGCCGCATAATAATACAATGACTCGGGGTTGGTTAGTCTACATCATCAATATGTCTTCTTTCCTCTTCCTCTTCCTCGTGGCTAACCTGTGTACTAGACCGACCAATCAATGAACCTATTGTAGGATATGGACACACATATGAAAATGTAATATGATCATCATTTACAGAATGTATATCTAATCCTTGAAAGTTATTTGACATGTCTATTAGATTGCTAAGTACTGACTGAATCGATATTTCACTTGATGGGTTAGCGTTAGCGTGTGTCGGTGTCGATGTTGTCTCGTGATGTGTTTCAGCGGCATTCTCTTGTTCTCTCGGTACATCTCTCACATTAGACCTACACATTGGACATGTAGTATGTTGAACGAACCAGTGTTTAATATAATCGGGAAGAAAGTTGTGGGAGCATTTTCTAAGTTGTATTACTTCGGTGTCATCTGCAAATACTTCCTGAGAGATTGGACATATTGTATTTATCGGGTTTACAATATTTGAGAACCGTGTTGTTCTAGTATATGTTTCCATTTCTGATTCAGTGAGAGGTTGTTCTCTCGGTTCATCAGCCAAGTTAGCTGTTGCTGTTGCTGTTGCTGAAAGTAGCAGAATATCTCTTAGTGCATCACTGAATGCATTTGATTGTGTAGTCCTAGTAGATCCGCGTTCAGTATTGGTGAACCCGAGGTTTGAGAGATTTAGAGAAGGTAATGTGGTCATACGTGTTCGAAGTCCATTGTTTGTTACAGTTGGTCGTTGTAAATCATTTGTCATTTGAAGTGCGGCACCTCCAAAAAGTAGTGATAACTGGCGATTTATTTCGCGAATGATTGCGTCATTCTCTCCATCGGAGGGTGGAATATCATTCTCATGTTCATCATTCGCATGTTCACCATTCGCATGTTCATCATTCGCATGTTCACCATTCGCATGTTCACCATTCGCATTATTAGATATATCCATCATGGATGCCGACCACGAAGGATTTGTATTCTCAGATGGAGAGGTGGTATTTGGCGTAGCATTCTCTCTTCCACTATGATACGGCACTTCTTGGTATAGGTCATTTAACCGAGAGCGATGGTACCGAGAGATGTCGCGTATGTTACGTTCAATATTTGAATAAACAGAGCTAATATTTTGACTATGTTCGATAAAGTGGTTTGCAAATTGGATATATGCAGAATCATAATACTCTGCGTAGTATTCGGCAATACGAACATCTCTATTTGTTGGAGTATGACTTCTTGTAGTTGAAGTTGTTCTAACGCCATCAAAGAATGCACGTTGATGTCGGTTATAATATGAGTTTCTTGCATTACGATTAAATCCAAAGTAGGGAGAGGACGAAGATGATGACATACAAGGGACTTCAAGCGATGTTATTGTAAATATGTATATACATGTATCTAATATATTTTTACACCTTTCGACATTTTACGTTGCAATCTCAAATCTAAATACATTTAATGAAACGCTTAAAGATAACATATTATATAAATATAATTTGGTGTCATTCAAATTAGTGACTGCAGGTATTCCATGCAATCAATGAATGAAAATACAAGTATAGATAAGGTATCTCAGACTGGTGTTGTGATTCCGTTTCCTCAATATGCAAAATATGCAGACATGGGACTAACTGGCCTAAGTAATCTTGGAAACACGTGTTTTGTTAACTCATGTATCCAAGCACTATCGCATACATATGAGCTAAATGACTTTTTGGAAGCAAAGACATATGTAAAAAGAATAAATAATAATCCGGATGCAATATTATTGAATGAGTGGGATAAGTTACGAGAGCTGATGTGGAGTGAAAACTGTATTGTATCTCCGGGCGGGTTTATTAATTCGATGCAACACGTCGCTGGTTTAAAGAAGCGAGAATTATTCACAGGATGGAATCAAAATGACTTACCGGAGTTTTTAATGTTTTTAATTGATTCATTTCATACAGGGTTATCGCGTGGCGTATTGATGAACATAACAGGCGATATTAAGAATGATCGAGACATAATGGGGCGAAAATGCTATGAAATGATGAAGACAATGTATGCAAAAGATTATTCGGAGATATTGAATATCTTTTACGGAATACAGATGTCAGTTATTTTGCCAGAAAGTGCGTCATCACTGTTTGGAATGAATGAGATTCTGAGTTTAAAACCGGAGCCATTTTTTATAATGAACCTCTCTATTCCGCCGCAAAAGAAGGAAAGTGGAAGTACAATTACATTACACGATTGTTTTGTGCATCATTGTTTACCGGAGATAATGAATGGCGATAACGCGTGGTATAATGAAGCAGAAAATAAGAAGCAGGATGTACAAAAACGTATATTATTTTGGAGTTTACCGAATGTTATGGTCATTGATCTGAAGAGATTTGTGTATACAGAAAGGGGGTCATTGAGTAAAATCCAGGTGCCGATTTCAATTCCAGTGAATAATATGGACATGTCGCGTTTTGTGCAGGGGTATAAAAGTGCATCATATGTGTATGACTTATATGCGGTATGTAGCCATCATGGAAGTATTCATGGAGGGCATTATACAGCCACGATTCGGAATGCGAATGGAAAATGGTATAATTGCAATGATACAATTATAGCGGAAGTGAATATAAAGGAAAATGAGATAATAAGCAACGCGCCATATTGTCTATTCTATCGTAAAAAAAAAACTGTTTGAAATATATAAAGAAGGCATAGTCAACAAGTACACAACAAAAGAAATAGAATGAATCCAATGATGCCAAATGTAAACTTTGATAATAGTAATGGATCTTCGTTGACATCGCAACAACCACAGAAGCAACAATTAAGTGTGTTATTTAATAACGGTAGCAGCAGTGGCAGTGGCAGTAGCGGTGGCAGCAGCAGCAGCAGTAGTGGTAACATGAACGATCCAAATAACCGAAATGTAAGTGGAAAAGCAGGTGAGTTTGTCAACCAGGCAAGCATGAATATCGACTATGACCCGATTACAGGAATTGCAGTTGATTTGTTTGATAAGATGAGTGATATTGCGTCCACCCCCAAAACCATCATCATTTTGATTATAATTATCGGGTTATATTTTGTACTATTTACCTCTTTAGGAACAAATGGTGAGAACAAAGGTGCGACTATTCTGGAATCATTTCTCTGGGCATTACTTATTGTAATTGTTTTGATTAACGGATTTCAGTATTTTTTCAATGTTAACATCACAACTGAAATAAAGAATCTGTTTTCAGCAAAGCCACAGATTGACCTCACAGCGGCATATCCAGGCGACCCTTCTGGAATTGTAGGTGCAGGGGTGGATGGTGCGCCAGGAATGAAGGGACGTAAACAAGCGTTTCACATTCCTGCAAACATATATGACTATGATAATGCAAAGGCATTATGTGAGGCATATGGAGCTAGGTTGGCAACATATGATGAGGTAGAAGAGGCATACAAGTCAGGTGGAGAATGGTGTTCATATGGTTGGTCGGATAACCAGATGATATTATATCCTACTCAGAAGGAGACATGGGAGAAGTTGCAGAAGAACCAGAAAACCAAGAATGCATGTGGTCGTCCTGGCGTAAATGGTGGATACTTGGATAACACCGCAGAGAAGTTTGGAGTCAACTGTTTTGGAGTAAAACCGGATATGAACCCGGCATCATCGAAGTTTATGAGTGGAGCTTCATCCGTTGATGAGGATTTACTGAAAGATCCTGAACACCAAAAACGTGTGGATGAGATGAGAAAGAAGATAAATCAGATTGTGGTTGCTCCATTCAGTAAGAGTGCATGGAGTTTGGTTTAACCATTCTATAAAAGGTATGAACACGTTGTATAGTATCGTATATATTGTACAAAAGTAATAGTGTAATAAGTAACTAAAGGTATCATATATTCCTGGACATATGATACTTTTTGATATTGTTTACTTGCGTCGACGTGTGATACGTTTCTTATGTGTTGATACTTTCCTTCGACGGGTTGTTATATCATGCATGATTCTCTTGTCTGGTGATACGAGAGAAAGAAGTTTATCATAAAGAGATTCGTTTATTACTTGTGAAGTTCCACCATGTTGCTCATCATTACTATCATCATCATCACCATTATCCTCATTCTTCCCTCCATGTTTCAAAGTAGAAGTATTCGTATAAGTACATTGAATCATTCGAGGTTTGTAAAGAGGTGGCATAATAAACAACCCAGCAGGAACTGCAAGATCGGTAAATAAGTCGCTAAACTGTGATATATTGCCGCTTCTATCACGACTGTCATGTGACATATCACCACCTGTCAAGTATAGAGGAATATTATTCTCAAAAAGTGTATTCTGGACTGTATAACCTCCGCTCATCATCTCTCCGTTTTTATTTGTAAGGTACACCAGGTGTGTAGATGGATTAAAATATTCATGTTGTTCTGAAGGCATGTGCTGGTATGGTAGGTAACTAATACTACTATATACACAGACTTTTATTCATCAGGTTCAACGCTTGATACATCACCGCCACTTTTGCTCGACGCGGGATTGTTATTATAGTATCTCTTAATTTCAGGAATCACCTTCACCTCTCGTTTTTGTTTAATATATGTCATGATCTGATCAACCTGTGTTGAATTGGTGATTACTTCGCCTAGACACTTCTCAAGAAATCCAAGCGTAATCGGTGCTGTCTGTTTCATTTCACCGAACTTTAGTTTTCCATCGGTGATATTAATAACAGCATTCGATAGTTTATTTGTTTGGATATATTCGATAATTGCATCATTTGCATCACTGCGTTGTTGGCGAAGTTCCTTTGTTTGCTCATTAAGTTCTTTGAGGCGATTGTCTACCGCAACCCACTGCTGAATCTTTTTCTCAAATGATGCATGTACTGACCCGGTTGTATTATTCATGCAATATATAGTTTATTATGTGTTGTTTTGTGTAGTATAGGTAATATATAAGTAAATATGCTCAATGTATTTATATATTTATTATGACTAATGAATGATTATTGTAGATATTTATTTACTTACTTGCGGTTCTTCTTGCTAAAGGAGCCGCTGTAGTACTTTCCACTGGAAGAAAATGAACCTTTCTTGGAAGAATAACGCTTGTGGAGGGCCTTTTGTCCCAAGTAGAGACCAAAGGGAACGAGAGCGCCTTCAACGACACTAAGAAGACCGGGCAACATTCCACCATTCTGGTTATTATTGTTATTGTTATTGTTTCCACCCTTGCGTTTCTTGTTCTTCCTAGAACCTCCGCTGAGAGGAGATCCGATAGAAGATGCCTTTTCATACGCAGCGATGTCCCCACCAGCATTTGCACCGGCGACAGCACCGACGATGGCACCAGCAGTAGCACCGGCAACTTGAGCTTGTGCAGGTCCACATGAGTCACATGAACCACCATTCTGGTTGTTATTGTTGTTGTTGTTGTTGTTATTACCGCCCTTACGGTTCTTGCGAGACTTGCGACCACCGGACTGAGATTGAGCAGAAGCACCCATCAACTTGCCAAGGAGGCCTTCGGCAACTTTGGTAGCAGCGGCGACAGTCTGAGGATTGATTTCAGCAACGGGAGCAGTAGGAGAAGCAGGAGAAGCAGCAGCATCGGCAACTTCTTCACCAGCACCACCCTTATACTTTCTGGAATGAGAACGGGAACGGGAACGAGAATATTTCTTGGCCATTTTTATGTTACTTATATATTAACGCAATAAAATATATACATTTGAAATTATAAAATAGCCAATGTCAATAATTAGCAGATCGCCTCGTTAAAAATAAAAAATATTTTATTCTTAAATACTATAAAAGTAAACAATAATATCAAAATGAAGGTAACTTCGCTCCTCTTTCTCGCAATGAATCTCTTGTTTGTGTCTACAACAGACGCATATATTCCTCTTCTCACATTTAAGGATGCAACCAAGCAGTCCTCTGGTTCCGCCGCTGCGACACATCATGTATTACTGGCACATGAAAGTAATAACAACAATTTAGAGTGTGATGCATGCCAGTTTATCGCACATGGATTAAACAAGACAGTATTTAATAACCCTAAACTTCTCAACTTTACAGTTACAGAGCTTGATGACTTTTGCCAGGTTCTTCCATCGGGTGTCCAAAAGGCATGTGAAGAAGAAGTGACGACATTTGCACCTGAACTTCTTCAGAAGATAGGCGAATATATTGCAGACAATGGATGTATCGAGCTTGGAATCTGTCATGATGCAGAAAAGATAGTACCTCATAACATACTAGGTGTCCATCAACATACAAAGTAATTGAATAAATACACCATACCACAAGTGCGTATCACTTTACCTTTAATTTTTCTCATATTATCGTACATATTTACGTGTATATACGATACAAGACAATTAAACATAGTAACATAGTAACATGGACTTATGTATTCGAGAACCAAATGAAACCTTTGAGTTTGATAAACTTTCATTAACACAGCCAAATGGAATGACTTCCGGAACATATTTAACAAAGATTCAGTATAAGCGTGAACCTCTCTACATTCAGACACCGAAGACAAAAACAAAGCAAGGAATCGTTGTATCGAGTAAGAAAGGAAGCATCGATTTGATTCTTACAAATGATAACTCCGACTTTATTGAATGGATCGGAAGTTTAGAAGAAAGGATAATTGCTCTTCTATACGAAAAAAGGAACTTATGGTTTAATACGGAGCTTGAACTGAGCGATATTGAAGCATCATTTGCGTCTCCACTGCGAGCATATAAAGGTGGAAAACAGTATTTAGTGAGAGCCGGCTTAGAGTATAATAAGACGAGAGATTTGACGATTGGTCCATTCATGTGTAAGGTATTTGATGAAAAACAGTATATGGTCCCGGTGGAATACGTAAGACCGGAGCATAATATAATATCGGTATTAGAGGTACATGGAGTTAAGTTTACATCAAAAAGCTTTCAATTGGAGTTAATCCTACGACAGTCTTTAGTAATACCGGATATACCACTGTTTACTACATGTATGATTAAGTCTTCGTCCTCATCATCGTCTTCGTCCTCATCCTCGTCCTCATCCTCGTCATTGACAAACGAGGGAGTGCAAATGACTACCCCCATCACCGATAACAATTCGATTGGGACTGATTTGCCTATTAATACAGAGTTAGTTGGAGAGAATCATGGAGTGGAGTCGAATGATAGTCAACCCAAACCAAACAACTTTAGTTTAGGAGTTGCATTGCTTGACAATTTAGAGATGGATGAGGGATGTAGTTATTCTGATGAACAAGAGAAAACAGAGGAGGTATTGAATGGTGGTAGTGATAGTATCACCTCTAATGAGACCCCCTCCAATTATAGCAATGAGGCACCAAGTGTGAATGACATGACCAATGAAAAGAATGAAGAATTAAGTATTGTTGAATTATCATTGGATGATATTCGGATCGATGATGATGAGAATGACCTCTCAGCTATGTCAAATACAGGAACAATCAAACATCTCCATAGTGATAGTGATAATGTAGGAAAGTCCAATTCCGGATCGGCCCCAATACCTGGTATGCCATCCACTGGTCCGAGTATTGCACCTTCAACAATCAAACTCAAAAAACCAAATGCAGTGTATTACGAATTATATAAACAAGCCAAAGAACGGGCAAGAGAGGCCAAAAAGTATGCAATTCAAGCATATTTGGAGGCGCAAAACATTAAGGCGAATTATATGTTGAATGATTTAGACGAAAGTGACGAAGATAGTTAATCAAATAAAAACAGTCAAAAAACAGTGAAAAATTATTTTATCATTTATTTTATATACGATGAACATCTTCACTGATCTCCAGAAAACATTCAAGTCTCACCACCTCATCGTGATTCTTGGGGCAATAGTTTTGATTTATGCTCTTTACACATATTCTGACCAGAAGTTCTTGCCTATGGAAGCCAACACTAACCAGGATTCTTACCAAAAGGCTGCTCAGTCTGGTGCCGGTTCTTCCAGTGGTGCTGTAGCCGCCCCCGGTGCTGGTGCTGAGGGATATGCTCCCGTTAGTGGTATGGCTGGTCCTAGCCCTGCTGCTCACCAGGCTGTTGCCAACCCCGCGGACCTTCTTCCTCGCGACACCAATAGCCAGTGGGCCGCCCTTAACCCTGCTGGAAACGGTGACCTCACTAATCAGAATCTCTTGAGTGCTACCTTCCTTGCCGGTATTGACACTGTCGGCAACACCATGAAGAATGCCAACCTCCAGCTTCGTTCTGAGCCTCCTAACCCTCAGATCAATGTTGGCCCCTGGAACAACAGCACCTTTTCCCCTGATCTGATGCGCACTCCTCTTGAGATTGGTGTTGGCTCTCAGTAAGTTGACCTCATTATGACATGCGATAATCAGAATGTGAGAATCATATGTCGATTTGATTTATATACTTGTATATTTTCTGTAATAATATATAAGTGTATTTGAAATAATAAATAAGTATGGATATCAGCATATTTGGGTATATAATTATTGGATTTATTATATTGGTGTGTTTAAAGATTTATCAAGAATCAGACACGTTTAATTTGAAGTGTATTGTGTCAACCGTTGACGGGAATAAATACTGCGTTCGAGAGAGAGCTAAGCTGGAACTTGCAGCGGACCTCTTGGCACGCGTAACTCAGAAGATGAAGAAGGTTGTTGCATATGTAGGAGAGAAATATCCGGATAGAGAGAATGTGCGACGACTTGTTGATAAGTTTAATCCACAGAAAGTAAGCGAGACACTTCCTACTAGTGAATATACAGCATATAGTGAAAATAAAGGAGAGAAGCTGGCATTCTGCGTGAATACGACAAAGAATGGAAACAAACTGATTGATGAGAACACGCTAACATTTGTTGCACTTCATGAACTCGCACATATTATGACAGAGAGCATTGGGCATAAAGATGAATTCTGGGGGAACTTTCGGTTTCTCATTCAAAATGCAGAACAAATAAAGGTGTATTCACCCGAAGATTACAAGGTGAAACCGAAAGAATACTGTGGAATGACGATTAATGATAATCCATATTATGATAATTAACGGTGGATTGAGCATTACGTTACACCATAATGAACCTCTTATATTGTATAAAAGTTAGATCTGCGTCGGATTCATCATCTTTATCACTATATTGTGATATTTTACAGAAATAATTATTTAACCATCTAAGTATACCGGGTATATCATGCGACGGATTATCGATTCGCCATGAAAATAGCTCGGTAGTATTGGGACAAAGAACCCCATATTGAGCAATATCTTTGTATGAAACGGCTGGTGGAAATACTGTCGTATAATCGTAATGTGGTCGATGAATGTATGTTATAAAAATAGACGAAATAATGGAATCCCGGTCATATAGGAAAAGTCGATATACTGAAGACCCTCCAATAATCCATACAGTTTCATAGTTCATTTGTTTACAGTACAGTTTGATATCATCAATGTTGTTAAACCACCGAACATCATCTGTGTTTGCTGGTTTATCATGAAGCATCGATGTTAAAATGAGGTTGTCGCGATATTTCAATGGTCGATTTTGTTCAGGGATACTTTTCCATGTAGTATGTCCCATGATAACCGCGTTTTTCCTAGACTGATCGTGTTTGGAACTAGTAACGCGTATGAAATGGCGAATATCTTTCTTAATCCGCGACCATGGAAGCTCGTTATTATTTCCAATGCCGCCACCCCAACACATTGCAACAATCATATTATATGTTGTCGGAATCGATACATTCGTGGATTCTTCTACGCCAGGTGTAGTGACAAGTGGATAATTATCTATGTTATGGCCTTCTTCGGTTGTCATGACGTTATATGACAATGACAATGACAATTATGAATAATAGTATCTATGTGGATATGTTTATATACATGTTTCAATAATTATTTATCGTTTTCTCACGATGATTGTGACAAAAGAAAAGGAAGATAACTAGGTACGTGTATATTCTACAAAATAAAAAATCATAATAGTATAATTTATACGACAGGATTATACTATTACTCTAGAACAACATCATGGAACAAAGATGTAGTAATAATATATTCAAGGTGTGTCACATATCTTCAAATGCAGTGCCAGCAGAAGGAGAAACGACCGCTGCGCAGAATAAACATGAAGATGAAGATTCGATTAAAGTGAAAACATTATATGTATACGCCGGAAAAACACACATTGCTATTCGCAACGATGACAATGATGATGGAACCACTTCAAAAGTTGTCTCTCTCTCGGAACTTCTTATATTAAATCCATCACATCCCGTGTTTAGAGATATATTTAGTAAGTCGGAGATCGAAGCAATAACTCATACTCCTTCGATCAATGTGGTATTTTTAGATGAACAACTCCATTTAGACGACACGATTGAAACAATCAAAAAGAAGATTATCTATACGACAAAAGATGATCTAAACCTCTCATTTGGAGAGATTTACTTGTTTACAAAGCAAGTCCAATATATCAATACAATAAATGCATATAAAGTACTCACCTCCGATGGAAAACTCGATATAACACGGCCGAAGCTCGAGAACTTTTTACTCAACATCGACAACTTTTATTCAAACACGAATGGAGTACTTGATGCAAGTAAACAGTCGTTTGTATATTCAGATATACAATCTCTCAAGTTGGATGAAATACCTCGCGTCATAAATGTTCCAGTCGGACAAGAGATTAGTGCAATATCAACGGATTATCCATATGCAGTAAATCCGTTTGACGCGATTCATCGGGACGACTTTCTAGATAAGTATGCGACAGAAGTAATGAATACACTGAATAAGCAAGTATTACTTGATATGGGTCTACTTGTTAATAACACATTGTATATGTGTACAGCGGAGGATGTATTGCGTTATGTGTCGACACTCGCGGACAGTACCGCTGCCAACACCGCCCCGGCAATGATGAGCGAATCTCTTGCATTAAAGACATACTTCCCTTTTCTTATTCAAGGAACCATGAATGGGATTATTATCACAACATTAGACGATCTTATAAAAAGTCGCCCGAAGCTTATTGCAATGAATGAGCAGTTTATCGACAAGAGATTTATGCGAAATATTAGTAATGTGAACCTACTTTATGACATTTATAATGAGAGAACAGCGGAGATAAACTACATAGATGAAGGGATTCGTGGGTTCGACTTTATTATTCATCCCGAGAATAAGTTTAACTTATTGTTAGACGTGATTTTTAAACTGATACATTGTTCCCCGGATATACCATTTATCAAATATAATCCGGGAAAACGTCAAGACAATGTATTCAAGTTGTATGCTGATAAAATATCGAAGACAGGACGCAAGATCCCGATTCTGCCAAAGTCAGATATATTTCGATTAGCAAAGACGATCGGGCGTAAGAAAAGCGTAGCAGTATACATTGAATACAAATACATCAATGAAACAAACCCGCGCCATAAGGCGAATAATACAGTTGTTCCGATTGTATGTGAGTTTACAAACGAAGGTAGAGTACGTGTAAATGCTACATTTCGTTATACATTTACAGTGGATGAAGTCGAAGAAATAATTCGTGCGACAATCAACCCAGTGATAAATATCGTAAAAAGTTATATCGAACAAAGCGGTTATACAATGGGGTTGTTTACATCTCTCTATAATCGTAGCATCGATATTCTAGACATAAACTATTTCTCTCAGGTATCCATCACCAAGAACATCGAGATAAAGGAAATGATCAAATGTATTTCGAGTGTATTCAATGAAATCGAAGGAAGTTTGAAAAAGGGGATCTTGTTGCGATATAAACGTGTGAGTGATTATAACGAGATGGATAGTCAGGATGCATATATTATTGAAAAACTAAACACGCTGAACGTGGATACAGATATTATAGAAGGGCTTATGCAGAATTTTATGATGACAGAAGAGGACGCGAAGATGAAGATTGCTGGACTATTATCTACATTACAAACAACACAGAATATGCGTTACCGAGGAGGGAAAATAAGGATTCGAAATAATCCAGGGTACATAACAAAGATTACGAAGAGTCAGTTTGCAAGTAATATTACGATTGAAGTGAATAATATTAATAATATTTTGTACTTGTGTACTCTTCCAGTTTACTTGGATTCGATTATTCGTATATACCAAGACCCTACTACAACGAATGTTCCAGCTGAGAGGATTGACCTTTGTCGGAGTTCTTCACTTGTACAAGAGGATGAAGTGGGAGATGAATCTGAATCAGACGAGGAGGTTGATATTGCTGATAAAAGTGGATTATTGTCGTCGATTGTTAATACAATAACAAATACATTTTCAACACAAAATGATAAGACAATGTCGGATGAAGAGGACGAAGATGATGAAGCTGATACGAGAGGTTCTGTTATTGAAATCCAACCAGAGTTTAATAAACCGTTGCCAACTACGGCGGCATTTATTGGAGAGGAGCTTGTAATAAATGAAGAAAAGACCGAAAATGTTCCAGGTAAAAGCGTTAATATATTCGATTTATTATTCGAGGATGATGACGAGGATGATGACGAGGATGAAGACGGTCAACCACCAACCAAAGTAGGAGATTATGAGTATTCCGGAGGAACCAAACCTCTTGCTTCAGATGAAGGAATCAATGATATTACTGGTATGCGATTATCTAATCCAAATCCATTCTTCAAGAGATTGTCTGAGAGAGATCCTACTTTATTTTTAACAAAGGATGATGGAAAACACAATGTATACTCTCGTAGTTGTCCATGGAACTTCCGTAAACAGCCGGTTATTTTAACAAAAGAAGAAAAGGATAAGATTGACCGAGAACATCCTGGATCGTATGATCAAAGTATTCAATATGGATCTGATCCGGCGAATCCATACTGGTATATTTGTCCAAGATATTGGAGTCTTAAACATAACACCAGTTTAACGGAAGATGAAGTAAAGTCTGGAAAGTATGGAGAGGTAATTGGCGATGATGATAAGGTTGCAAAACCTGGAAAGAATATTTTTGAGTTTACAGATGGAAAGTATCATCGCGATGCGGATGGCAAGTATGTAAAACATTATCCAGGGTTTCAGAAAAAGGATGCACATCCAGATGGACTCTGTGTTCCGTGTTGTTTCAGTGAATGGGATAAACGAGGACAACGTATTCGTCGTCAAGAGTGTATGACAACCAAATATGAACCTCTTGCTGCCACATCAGTATCCAGTAACACGGCACAAGTAGAAAGTGACGAAGTAATACCGGTAAAACAAGCCGAAATCGACGCACCGGTTGTAAGCGAAACAACCGAGAGAATACTCGACACAGTTTCAACCTCTCAGAAGTTAGTAGATAATATAGTGCAAATGATCAAGATAAAGGTGAATGATATTAAAGATGATCGTATTCTTGCCCCTGAAAAGTTTCCTCTCGATAATAATCGATGGGGATACCTCCCAGTTGCCCTTCAAAAGTTCCTATTTAATGACAACAAAACATGTCAAATAAGCATCAAGAATACTGCAATAAAAAAGAATGTACCATGTCTTATGCGGCGCGGGGTTGAAACAAGCAAAGGTCAATCATTCATATCTGTTATAGCCTACATGTATGCTGAACATACAGATGTGCAGAGAATAAAACCAACTTCGAATGAAGTCGAAATCGGATCAGGGGTTGTTCCATCTATTCGAGAGATGAAGAATATTATTATCAAATCTCTCGGGTTGGATTTGTTTGTTACGCTTCAAAATGGTCTTCTCACTGACACATTTTATGATGACACAATCGAGGTCGACATAAGTGGATACAAAAATACCGCCACATATAAATCCATGTTTGATAAGGAGGCATCCAAATCTAAAGCGAAAGAGACAACATTCTCTCGGATATGTAATGCATATGAGCATTTCAAACAGTACATTATGGCAGATGATATTGTAATTGATCATACATACTTGTGGGACATTGTAACAAAGCCGAACCCATTATTATTTGACAGTGGAAACAACCTCATTATACTTCATTTACCCGAAGACGACATAACGAATAATGTAGAGATTATTTGCCCTACGTTGGGATTTTCAGGAGAGATGTTTGATTCAAATAAGAAAACGACCATCATAATGAAGAAGGGGGATTATTATGAACCAATCTACGTATTTACTTCAACCGATTCAAGGATTGAAGCATCATGTCGATTCTCTCTTAAAAGTAAATATATTCTCCCGAAAGTGAAGCATGTAATTGATACTGTTCGTACTATATATTCTAGTTATTGTCGCTTACATCCGAGTATGCCACGGCAATATAAGTTTGACATGAATAAGCCAGCAAAGCAAGTGGCAAAGATGTTAAAGGATGCAGGGTTTTTTATCATGTATCAAGTGCTGAACTTTTCAGGGAAGACAATCGGATTATTCGTTGAAAAGAGCGCGGCGACATCAAGTGCCGACGTAAAACGAGAGAAGATATATGCGGGTGTTATTCCGACTGCAGTATCCGCGCCTATTATGAGTAATGATAGTGTGGCGGATACTTCTGTAACACAGAACCTTGCGACATCATCATATGAATACCCAGTTAAGTTTATGGATAACGAGAGGTTGTGGAATAATACATATAATGACGAGGTGGCATTTCTCTCGTTTGTGCATAATGAAGTGAAGAAAGTCACAAAACAAGAGATTGCATGCCTTCCTCGTGCAAAGGTGGTTGAAGACGGAATAATTGTTGGCGTTCTTACGCAAACCAACCAGTTTATTCAGGTAAATCTCTCGTCGCCCCAAATGAATGTAGACGATGAGTTGCCAACAATCACCGAGTCAAATCATATTGTATCTGAAACAGAGATTGCTTCACAGAATGAAAAGGTTGACAATGAGAGATCCGAGTATATAAAGAATATTCGTCTTGAAACCAACTTTTTCAATGTGTTTCGGAATACAGCGCGTATTCTAATTAACCGGTTCGACAATAAAGCGCTTCGTGATGAAATCGAGGAACTCATTCGTGCGCCATATATTAAATATATTCATAAGTTGGATCGCGTAGTAAGCATTCTAAGTAAACTTATGTCGAAGCATATTGGATTTACGAATTATACTCCAGAGATTCTGAATCATATTGGTCAAATAACTGGTTGCATAACGAATGATAATGCATCGTGTGATAAGAAAGAATATTGTATGAGAGAGACGAGTGGACTATGTAAACTGTTGATTCCGAAGAAGAACCTAATCAATCCATCGATTGATAATTCGATTGTTTACTTTGGTAAGTTGGCGGATGAGATAATCCGATACGAGAGAATACGTCTTTTCATATTTGAACCAATGAAATATCTCTCGTTTGGGGAAGTGAAGTACAATCTGAATGAAAGCGAAATCATTTTGCTTGAATCTCTCCTTACTCAAGAATATTTCGACAATCTGGTTCCTGCGTTGATGAATCCGTATGCGAAACAAACCACATTTGTTATGTCGCAGCCAAAAACCACGCAGCCATATGATAATCGATATAATCCGGGATATGTTAAAGCATTTGAAAAGATAAGTGGTCCATCTTCTACTACTGCAGTGGATGCAGTAAAAGGCCCCGGAAAACGCGTATTCAAACTAATTTCACCAACGGAGTTCTCTCATGTACTTGGTAAATGTAGTCCAGTTTTAACCAAAGAAGTAAGTCAAAAGTTGAAGTCATGGTTTGCGTACAAGTCGTTCGAAATTACATTCTCGGACCAGTCACCCGAATGTTCGTTCGATATTATTCTAACCATAATGCGTCTTGTTCATCCAGACGAAGCACCTGAAAAGTATACGGTCTCATATATGAAACAGGTGTTATATGAAGAATACAGTAAACTGATGGGAGACGTGACAACAAGTAAGAAGATATATAGCTTGTTAAATGCATATGGTATGAAGGAATATTCTTATAATATCAATTCAAAACAAATCACATTTGAGCAACTTTTATTTAGCGAACATTATTTCATGACGACGCTTGATATATGGATTCTTGCGACGGCGTTTAAGTTGCCGATTATTTTATTATCTGTAACCTCTCTAGTTGAAAATGGGGGGTCATCACTTGTCTTGTATACTGAACCAGTTCGAATGAATGAAAATGACCAGATTGAGAACACATATTACTTTATTAAAACCCCGGGTATAAAACAGGGAGTTGTTCCACAGTATTCTCTCATTCAGTCGAATGGTCCTGCTGCTGCTACCGCCAAATCTCCTCCTCCTCCTAGTGTCGCAATTCCATTAACGTATTTATTGCCGACTACATTATTAACGGATATTCAAAGTGTTGTACAAAATGACGATACGTTACTGTCTTATCAGACATACATTAGTAGTTTCAAGCTTTCGAATGTTAAGAAGCCAATCATCCTGAAAGTGGTTGATAAACTCTAAAAATAATAGGTTTATTTTGTTGTTTATTTTATCGTACAATAATCGATAAAATAAGTTCATGATATAATATAGGTTCAATGACTACAACTGTTACAGCCGACACTCTGAAGTTGTCTGAAACGCAGATCCAACAACTTCTTCAGCTTCAGCAACTTCAACAATTACAAGAACAACTAAACCAACCAACTGGTGCAATGAGTAGCTCAAGTAATGCCATATTATCGAAATCAACTAGTGGAAATACTGCCGAACAAACACAAAAGACCCCACGAGTTATGGAAACATCAACGATTGTTATTGAAAATAATAGCAATGATGATGCCAATCTATCCTCTCCTCAAACACTTGTAGTACAAGAGAAGTTAGTAAACCCCGATGGAGTTGCAGTAGAAATACGTTCGCCAGAGGTACATGCAGGTATAACTGATAACACTATGTTACAATCTACATCATCACATCATATGAATCCTCTTTCTACATCTACTGCTCATGCATCACCAACCAATACCTCTGAAACAAAGAAGCCAAGAGACAGCAAGAAAAAGAAGAAGAAGGCACCCGTTGATCTTTTAGCAGATGATTTCGATGAGTTGTCTCATATTGACTACGATGAAGATGATGAAGAGATTGTAGAAATAAAACGCATGATTTTCGTCTTTGTAAAGGATGTTGTATTTAATATGATATTTACAATTCCAGCTCTTCGCGTTCGATTGGAGACAATCCTTAGTGATCCGGATTATGCAATAAAAGAAATCAGTCGTGTATTTGATGGGTTTAAAGACCGTATTACTCGAAATGAATTGGTAAGTCTTAAGAAATATGTGTGCCGTGAAAATACGCGTGATTCACTAACCGGTATTCTTGATGTTGCATTTAAGAATATTATGGCGGATGGAAAAATTGACATCACGGATGCACCCCATTTTATTACTCTTATTCATAACGTGGTCGGGTTATTTAACCGCGATAATTCATCCAATAATGCTGACATTACAATTACTGGAGAGAAAATGCAGCTGCTTATTCACTTTATACTGAAGTGTATTTTTGTACTTACGATGGATGGTCCCGAAGAAGCGATGGCAATTAGTTTACTTGATGGAAGTTTTAAACTCTTGGCGATCACTGTTTCACCTGTGTTTAAAAAGGGATGTTGGTGTTGCTTCGGCTCAAAAAAAACAGCGAATTAGTTGTATACATCATAAAAAATATGTTATAATAGTAACATATTTTACATAATTACATATTTATATATTTACATATTTATATACGACCGATGGTGCATAAGCGAACGCGTGTTAGAGTAACACGTTATAAGCGTCGGGCTTCTGAAAAAAAGACGACGCGACGACGACGAAAACAACAACGAGGTGGATGAGGTGACTCGCCCCCTGTATTCTCGGTAAATACTGAACCTCAGAAACAGGGGGGAACATCTTCATCTTCTTATAAAAATATATTCTCGTCCATGTTATCATAATCGTCCTTTGCATGTGCAAAAAAAACACGTAATGACGATACATCATAAATCATTCTGACTGATGTATACTGACACTTCACATTGTGTTTTTTTTGACTATGATAATTACTTATATACTCACCTCACACTTAAAACCCTACATCATAATCATCATGCACCATACCAAGCTTCATTCTTGGAATACCTTCAATCTGAGACTGAATAGCCAAACTCGATATACTGCACTTATCATTTCCACTCATATTCTCTGTAGACGCAAATGCATTTTCAATATCATCATTTGCATCTGTATAGTTATAATCAACGCTATCCTGTTTCATAAGTTCTTCCATATTTGCCAATACCTGGAATATACCTGTTCCATAGTATCCTTCTTGGCCACACATAATATTTGCTGAAACACCGCGCATAGGATCAAGTTCACCGTGACGCGCCGCCTTCAGAAACATCTCAGGTGTCTCCTCAAATGATGCCTTTGCAATCGGTCCAGTGTCGTCATTGTTAATACCATGTCGAAATATAGAGATCATACTAGAGTTTACGGTCATGCGATCACATAACAATGCCAAGTGATGATAGTTGATGTAAGTACTATCAAACTCAAGCAGCTCAGTGAGTTCATTAAAGATAGTATGTCGCGCAGCTTCAATTCCGAATACATTATACATTTCTTGAATATCGTTGCTGTATGTGCGACGAGAATCAATATAGTCTAATGCAAGTACATCCATCATGTTGGTTCCAGTTGTATCAAGTACCCATGTCTCTTTTCTAGTATACTGACCTTCATTCTTACGAAGTGTGTCCGTTATCTTTCGAATCGTCGCCTTTCGAATACCTTCAACCCCGCGCAAAACGAGATTCTTCAACATCTGATCCTGGAAGTTCTTCAACATGTAGATCTGGTCAGATTGGTCGAGTGGATTCGCGACATTCTTTTTCTTGTTTCCACCGGCATTATCGAGTCTTAACCGAAATACCAGGTTGTCTGAATTATAGTCTGAATAAGCACATGAAACATCGTTGCCATAACTGTTCTTGATTGCGAAATGGATATCATCCATCGTTATTTTCTTGTCAAGCATTGCCTCTGCATCCATCTTCATTCTTACAATCCATTTTGATTTACTAGAAGATGAAGATGAAGATGAAGATGAATCCACTGCAGCGCCAGATGAAGACTCGCGGACACATTCGTCAATAAGTTTCTCAAACTCGTTATATTGGGTCATCATGTCCTTGTCATCCTGAATAAGAGTATTCATGTCATCCGGGTCGAAACAGATTTCAATCGATTCAATAATCTCGGATAACTTTGTATGTTCAATATGAGGAATAAACTCTTGTACCTTCTCTGGATTACTCTCATCATCTTCCTTCAAATAAATGGTAATCGACGGATTCTTAGGATTCTCTGAAAGTGACAGGATTTCTTCGATTCTTACAACACCACGAGTAACATTAGACTTACTTGCTACACCTGCTTGATGAAATGTGTTCAACGTAAGTTGTGTAGTTGGTTCACCAATACTCTGCGCCGAAATCATACCGACCATTTCTCCGGGAGCGACAATCGACTTCTTGTATGTAAGTATGATCATCGACACTAGAACCGACAATGCATTACGGTTAAACCTCTTCACCATAAGAAGTTCTTTTGGCGATAAGTAATAGTAATACATGACTTCGAATAATTCAGTCGGAGGTGCAAAGGTAATCATCTTTAATTGCGAAAATGCTTCTTCAATAACATGAAATGCCTCTAGTGGGGTGATATCAACCATCGAGTTTTGATTGATTTGTTGTTGGCCTTGTACATTATTGATGATATGCGAGAATGCAACCGGCATGTGAACCTTCTTATTATTATTATCGCGATAACCATATACATGACGAATAATATCGTCTCTCTTTCGTATTATCATTTCAATATATTGCTTTGTTTTTATCGCAAGGTCTGCCTTCTGTTTCTTCATCCGATTGATTGCATCTTTTGTATAGGATGTCACGAATGAACTATTCGACTCCTTCGTTACATCTTCCGGCATATGGTAATGCGCATATATTTCATCAAGACTCATACCAATAATAGGTAGTATTTGCGTCTCTACTTTGACTGGATCAATTCCATCATCTCCATATGAGAATTGCACAATTCGTCCTTTGTTATTTCTCACAGTCATATCATATTCTACTTTGAGATCTTCAAGACCCTTGATTAACTTACGTTGTAAATATCCTGTCTGACTTGTTTTTACAGCAGTATCAATCAAACCCATACGACCACCCATAGCGTGGAAATACAGTTCTTCCGGAGATAACCCAGAGATAAATGAACTTTCAACGAAGCCACGAGCAAGTGGACCATCATCGAACTTCGTGAAATGTGGCAGGGTGCGACTTTCGAAACCATATGCAACACGCTTTCCGTCAATCGACTGTTGTCCAAGACAGCAAATCATTTGTGCAATGTTAAGTTCACTACCTTTAGAACCGGAGTTGACTAGACCAACAAACCGGTTATTTTTGTTGAGGCTTTTAATGCCAATTTTTCCTGCGTCTGATGTAGCAGAGTTAAGAATGTTTTCGACGCGTGCCTCGAACTCTACGTCATTCTTTTTTCCTGTTTTATTTTCGAATATCCCCAAGTGAAGTTGGTCAATAAGACTACTGATGTCCTTCTTCTTCTTAGTGATAACCTCGCTGATCTGTGTATTGGTTGCCTGGTTCGATATAAGATCGCTGATACCAACACTGTATGCAGATGTTTTCATATACTCGGTAATAATATTCTGAAGATTATCGATAAACTCGGCTGCAGCCATATTTCCAAAGTCGTTGCAAACACGTTGAATAAGGCCATTACTTCCGCCACCAATGAGACCCTTGTCGAGTTGACCGCGCAACATTTTCCCTCCACGAATCTCCAAGACATTGTCATTCTTATCTCCAGTATCTTTTGGTTTGTACTTAAGAGTAAGAGGCGGCAATATTTGAGACAGAATCTCGAAGTTTGTGATATCCTCGCCTGTTTTAAACAATGCCTCATTTACACGAGGGAATGCCGACAAGAGATTCATTGCGGCTCTTGGTGAGAAAGTAACATTATTTCTGGTAAATAGGTATGAACCAATAAGTGAATCCTGAAAGATGCCAATAATTGAATTGTTGTTTGCAGGACTAACTAATTGGAACGGAACTGCCGCCAAGTTTTTCAGTTCTATTTCGGATTCATCATCCTGTGGCATATGCATATTCATTTCATCTCCATCGAAGTCAGCATTATATGGTTTTGTGCATCCAACATTCATACGAAATGTATCGCCTTGGAACATGACCCGAACAATATGACACATCATACTCATTCGGTGTAATGTAGGTTGTCTGTTAAACAGA
>JACCED012111916.1_pt1 | contig 38609 bp, 34 predicted proteins | sample 7455021 | NCBI WGS metagenome assembly JACCED01 (sample SAMN15323456, study PRJNA562643) | freshwater metagenome | isolation source: river surface water | place: USA:Blue River Watershed | collected 2017-08-19
GGAAATGACATACAACCCTTATGATTATCATTTCCATCTCCAGTTACAAGGACAATTTTAAGATTGGCCATATGACTAGTGTGAGGTCCAAGTGATTTGTCCAATATCATAGATTTCACTATTTCATCGACATATGTTTCTTTTTGTCTGGGTTGTCGTAGTTCAAAATACATTTCATAACCACAAGAACCCCAAAAAAATTTGATAACATCCATATCAAATGTAGAATTACTTGAACCAGCTACACCACGATAGAATACGTTTCTGTCTCCTTCAAGTAGTTGCACTAATTTTCTAACATTTACTTTTATGTCTCGGTCGGTACTGTAAAAATGCCTAATATTTGAATAGTCTACGCAAATAGAAACATATTGCGTTGTATCGACTGGCAGAGGTTGCTCGAGGGGAGACTTATGTTCCAAAGAAAGTGCATTTAGATCCGCAGATATGTCATTAGATGACATAGTGGTATAAACAATTTATTATTAGAATATATATAATCAAATATTTTCAATTTTTATAGGATTAATATCATAACCTATGGTTTTTAATTGTGATTACGTAGTGGTTTCAATTTTTATGGCGTTATGATTCATAAACACGATTGCGAAAGATTAAAATTTCTTAAAATATTGATATTTCTAATCTTTAGTTTTAAAACAATACATATTAAATGGACTCTTTAGATGAATCAAAATATGACCGTCAAATACGGACTTTTGGATTAGAGGCAAATAATAAACTAAAAAATGGTTCTATTTATATAGATGCAGATATTAAGTATATTGAATATGCAAAAGAAATTGTTAAGAATTTAGCATTGTGTGGTATAAATAAGATTTATCTTAATGATGATTTATATTCATTAAAAGATTATATATTTTTATTAAATGATTCAATTAATACTCAAAAAGTAACTCAAAGAGTTACTTATAATGACAATGATTATGATTGTGTTATTTATATTAACAAAATGATAAATAACAACTATAAGTCTATATATTTGTTTGTTGGTGGTTTTGCAGGAAGTATTATTACTAAAGTTAAAAATCATTCTGTTTATGATACGACTGGTGAAAATAAAGATATGGTAGCTATTAAGGAAATTAATTCTGATTATAAATTAATATGTAATAAGCATAATTATTGTTATGGAGATTATATTGAATTTGTTCAGATTGAAGGTGTATATTTATCTGGAGAATATAAAGTAATTGATACTTCTCCATTTAGTATAACTTTAGAGAATTTTAGTATCCCAGATAATTCTAAATTTATTAATGGTTATATTAAATATGTTCCAAAAGAAACTATTATTAATAATGAAGACATGGCGTATGATGATTTAACAAAAGAACTTATAAATATAATTAAGAATGATAATAAGAATGATAATATTAGTGATAAAATTAAAAACACATTTCATCTAATTATTCCCCAAGTCGTGAGTATTTTTGGCGGACTAGTGGCAAATGAAGCAATCAAATTAATTACTCATAAATTCATCCCAATAAATATATTTTCTTGGAGCGATTTTGATATTATTAGTGATTATAGTAGTATTGAAGTTGTTGATAAACAAATGAAATATATTTATAATAAATTAAATGATTCTAATATTCTTATGATTGGGTGCGGAGCTTTAGGTTGTGAATGGTTAAAAAATATAGCTATGATTGGATGCAAAACAATGACCATTGTTGATCCAGACCATATAGAGAAATCAAATTTGTCCCGTCAATTTTTATTTCGTTCAACTGATATTGGTAAATCTAAATGTTTAACTGCAATTGAAAATATTAAAAGTATGTATAATATTAATGCAATTGGTTATAATAAAAAATTATCAAATGAAGATGAAGAATTTACACATATGGTATTTACAAATAAAGATATAGTTATTAGTGCCTTAGACAATATTGAAGCACGTAAATATACTGATAGTGTATGTTTCAATAAATGTTTGCCATTATTTGAAAGCGGAACAATGGGAATGAAAGGGAATACTCAACCAATCATTCCTTATTTAACAGAAATTTATAGTTCAACCACTGATAATGATACGCAAAGCGATAGTTCTATACCTGCTTGCACAATTAAACATTTTCCAAATAGTATTAATCATACAATTCATTGGGCACTGGATTTTTTTGCAGGACTTAAAAGTCCAAATAAGGATTTAAATCCAGAAGAATTATTTAATGAATTATTTATTAATAGTATTAATGAATTATTAAAAGCATATCCAAAAGACCATAAAGTAGATAATAAAGATTTTTGGTCAAATGGTAAAAAATGTCCTCAAATATTGGATATTAATTCTCAATTAGGTAGTGATTTTATTAAAGCAACTAATTCTATTAGTTTCCCAACAGAATTTGATAAAGAAAATGATAATCATGTTAATTGGATAACATGTGCGTCAAATTGTAGAGCAGCAAATTATAATATTCCTCCTGCAACTTTTTATGAAACAAAAGGTATTGCAGGTAAGATTATTCCTGCTGTTGCAACAACAACAACAACTATCGTTGGATTAATTGGATTAGAATTATTAAAATATATAAATGAAATAAATACTATTGATAAATATCATTCCTATTTTATTAATATGGCGATTAATACATTTATCTATTCTGAACCAATTAAAATGGCTGATATAGAAATAAATAATATTAAATTAAATGGCTGGACTAAATTTAAATATACTAAAGATAGTATATTGAAAGAATTTATTGATTATTATAAAAACTTATTTAAAGTTGATATTGAGATGATTCTTATTAATAGTAATATTATTTATGCAGATTTTATGACAGATAATATAAATAAACACTTATCTATTATATTAGAAGAGATTAACTTAGATATTAAAAATGGTGCTGTATTTACACTATTAGGTGGTGAAAATGAATTACCACTGATTAATGTAAAATTAATGTAAATTTTTTTATATAAACAATACATATATATTTATTTAATGATATTTACATTTGGGATTGAAGATGGATATAAAAGATTCACTGGTGAATTTAATAAACTATATTCAAAAAAATTTATTAAACTTACTCCTGAAATTAAAAATTTTATAAAATCATATCCAAAATGTCTTGAAACTAAAAGAGATATGTATATATATAGTTCAAATGATTTATTTATAAATATAATGGATATAAAACCAGCAACTTATAAATTTTATAAATATGTGTCTGATATATATTATAATAAATATAAAGATATTTATGATAAATTATATGAATTAGGATTATATAAAATTAAAGGATATGAAAAATATAAAACTGAAAGAATTGAAATATATATTTTAGGAATATTTTATAATGATAATTTTTCTGATATTAATATAAAATTTACATGTGAAAAAATTCATGAAAATATAAATATTGATAAACTTAAATTTATTAAAAATAGTAAAATTAAAGGTAGTTTAATTGATTATTGTATTAAATATATAATTAATCCAAATATAGATGAAGCAGTAAAATATATAAAATCATGTAATTCTATTGAAATACCTGATTATATAAATAATTGTAAAGATACAAAAGAATTAATAAATATAGTTTTTGGTGATATATTTTATCAAAATATAAATAAACTAAAAGAGTTATTTCCTGGAATCAATGTTTCTGAATTTTATATTAATTTTGAAAAAGAAATCTACGGTGAACCAGATTTAATTTCTGATGATTATGTTATTGATATTAAAACAACAGAATCAAAAAATATTGATAATAATAAGAATATATGTCAAATTATAAAATATGCTAATTTAACAAATAAAAATAAAGTTTGTTTATATGATCCAATAAATGGTAATATTTATAAAAGTTCTATCTTAACCAAAGGTTAATATGAATTTCATCTCCTTGGTCATAAGGTTCAAAATAATAACCTTCAAATAAATAAGTATTATTTTCAACTAATAATTGAAATTTATAATTATCATATTTTATTAGTAGTAATAATATATTATAAAACATTTCAACTGTAAAATTTGGACTTATATTATTAATAATATATTCTCTATTTATTATTAATTCTGATTCATTTATATTTAAAATTATTATATTATTTATATTATTAAATTCTATTTGAATAATATTATTATTTGTTATAGTTCTTATACCAATAGTTTCAGTTGTAGAAAAGTATTCCATTAATTATTATTAACTATAGGTTTAAAATATTGTTTTAAGATAATTAAATTGAGCAATAATAAAAGCAATTATAAATGAAATAATGCCTATCATTAAATGAATACTATGAGGAGGACAGGAGTCAATTACTGTTGTAGCTAAATCACAGTGAATACTATGAGGAAATAAACTCCAGAAAATAGCATTTATAGCAAAAAACACAATTTTAAATAAAGTTATTTATAAAAATTATAATAATAAGGAACGACTATTTTTGGTTTATTTTCTTTTGGAATATCTGGATTGCTAAAAATTTTAAATACACTATAAATAATTCGTGGAATAGTTAAACCATCTTTAGTCCTGGGATATCTATAATATGGAATTCCATCGTAATCAATTTCTTCATATTTCTTATCAACGTTTATTTCTTTTACTTTAGTTAAATAATGTTCTTTTTCTAATCCCCAATATTTATCAGGGCATATTTCAAAAGTATCTTTATATAAGTCTTGTTCAAATTCACAACTTAACATTCTATATGTTCCACAAACATAGATTTTATTTGCTTTCTTATCAAATATAAATTCTACATCTTGTGTATCAGCACTATATCCAATAGTTCCATATAAATGTATTATATTATGTAATCTAGATTTATATTCATCAATAATATCAGCAGTAAAAATATTATCATATTGTCTAATAGTTCCCTCGTGTGAAGTTTTAACATAGTCTATCTGATTCTCTGGATTTTCATTAATAATTATAAAAGTATTTATATCTGGATGTTCTTCTAAAAAGTTATCCTTTTTCCTATTTACCCAATGAATATCATCATTCATATCTAAAATATTATCATCATAATAATTGCTCATTATTAATTATAATTTTATAATTTTAAATAAAAAAATTGATTTATTAAATGATTTAAACTTTTTTTATATCATTTAATAATATGGAACTAACATCGCCTTCAAAAACAATAATTCAACACACACGTGTTCAAATTCAACCGCATATGATGAATAGTGATATTGAGGATAATATTATGATAGTGTTACAACAAAAAGTAGAAGGTAAATGTAATAAATATGGATTTATAGAAAAAGTTCATAATATTGAAGAATATACTGAAAATATAATTATGCCAGAAAATTTTTCCGGCTGCGCCACCTATTCAGTTACCTATTTAGCAACCATAACTATTCCGATTGAAAATACTTTTATTATTGGAAATATTAAAAATATTACTCCAGAATTAGTTGTTGTAATGAACGGACCTATTATTGTTTTCATTCCCAAAGCAAATATTGATAGTAATATTTGGGATGTTAGTAATGAATTTATAGATAGAAAAAATAAATCATTATTAAAAATCAATGATAGTGTTCATATTAATCTTAAAAAAGTTAAAATTAATCAAGGGGATTTACAAATAAAATGTATTGGTGTTTTGATGGATAGAGCAACTGAAGATGAAGTTAAAGATTTATTTGGTAATAAAAAAGAATCAAACTTTATTATGTAGAGTGTTTTAATAACATATATTTATTTTTATATTTTAAATATTTTTTTAAATAAATCTTTGAAACATCTTTAATTTGTGTTCTACATAATGGACATTCTGTTAAATTAATTACACAATTAACACAATATAAATGCCCACAATCTATTCTTGTATTAACTACTCTTACCGTACAAATTGGACAGGTTGATTGATTAATTATTTGTTCATTAAATATTCTTAATTCTGCTTCATCTTCTGGTATAATTCTTGCATCGCCTATTATTTCTAGTTCATTTATTTTTCTATCTATACTTTCAACTCTTCTTGTATATTCTGTTTCAATATATTCTAAAGTAGTTGTAATTTCATCAAATAATGATACTTCATAAGTAATATCATTTTCATCAATAAAAGTTTCTACTATATTTACATAAGAATTATCTATATTAATTAATTCTCGCATTCTAGCACTGATTGGATATGTTTGTTCTAAAATATTTATTAATTGTATTTTTATATTTCTTCCTTCTTCTATATTGCTAATATTTTCTGATACTTCTGAAATTTGCCTATTAATATCTTCTACATTATTTAACATTCTATTTAATTGATCTTTTACTTCATTTATATTTTGCATATAATATTATATAATATTATATTATAGGTTTTGAATAATATTATTTTCTAGTTTTTCTAATTGTTTGTCATCATAATCTCCATTCATCCATTTATCAATATCTAAATTAACATTTTCTAAATATTTATCTCTTAATTGAACAATTTTAATACTAAAATTTCTAATAATTTTTTTAAAACTAATATTTGATAATTTTATTTCTTTTATCAATTCTTCTGCTAATATAGATGATTTAATTTCTGGGTTAGTAATTCTTTGCTCTGCCCACCAAATACACCAAACAGCACAGAATCCATTTGGATCTCCAATTTTTTTACATTTATCTTCAACCGTTTCAAGTAATTGGAATCCAATAGTAGGTAAATATTCAGTAGGTGAATAATACTTGTATTCTGGCAATAATTGATTAAATTTATTTTTCAATAAATTATCTAATAAATCTTGATTATAATAAAACCCGCGTGGAGAATTTTTACCATTAGGTTCAAATCTTTCAATAGTCTTATTATTATTATCAATAATTAATATATTTGCATGAGAACCAGTTGCTGTATCTATGCCTAATGGGATAATTAAAAAGCCGTTATTATTTAATTTTGTTTTAATTAATGAATCAAAATTTTTAATATAAATTAATTTCATATAACTCCATAAAATTTCAATATTACAAAAATCCATTTTGAATGAATAATTTATACCCATCTGAGTATAATAGTTTTCTATTTCAGACTGACCCTTATTATTTGTTAATGGATATTCTAATAATAAATAGGTTTTATTATTTATCATAGTATTCGTATGTAAATATAACAAACCAAATAATATATCTATATTAGAACCAATATAATAACAATTTTCCATATATATGCCACTATCTATTTTAAGTTTAATTTCATTATATGTTGGAACTGATTTAATATTATCTTTTATTAATTTACTAATATAACTTTTACAATCTAATTTTTTCATAGTTTTTAATAATTTATCTTCTTTACCACAATTTATTTCCCAATCTATAACTAATTTGTCTTGATTCTTTTTTAATACATTCATATAACTTTCTACCACAATATTTATAAACTCTTCTTTCGTTTTACATAAATCATATATTGTTTCATTGTCTTTGTTTGGTATAAATATATTTAGTGGCTTATTAACTAATATTTTTTTTATATCTTCATCTTTCCATAAATTTTGAATAAAAATATTTCTTAATACAGTATTAATATCATTATTCATAATATTCAAATCAGTATTTTCTATTAATTTTAATAATATTGATTTATTATCTTCTAAATTATTTACATTTATGTCTTCTATTAATAAATGTAAAGCAGTATTTCCATTTAGGTTTGTTTCATTATAATTCAATACAAAGTATTTATTATCATGATTATATAATTCTTTTAATACATCATATCTCTTTTCTATAATTGAATAGTGTAATGCTGTATTACCCATGTAATCACTCTTATTAATATTAATATTTTCTCCTTCTTTTATTAATTTAATTGGAGAGTTATTAATAATTATTGCTTGATGTAAAGCAGTTAATCCAAATTCATGTGAAGCATTATTAATTATCTGCTTTAAAAATGGTTTATTATTAATTATATAATTAATAATATTATTGATTTCATAGTTTAAAGCTATTTGTAAGACAGATTCACCTTTATTATTAATAAAATGTTTAATATCATGATTTCTTTTAATTTCACTATCAAGAATATGAATAAATAAATTACTATTATATTCTATACAAAAATCATAAATATTAATATCATTAATATTACTTAATCCATATAATATATTAAATGCATTAATATTATTAAACATAATTGCATAATGAATACCGGTATGACCATTTTTATCTCTAACATCATAAATAGAAATACCAATATTATTTTTATCATTTTCTATAAATAATTTTAATAAATCAATGTAATTAAATTTAATAGTATTATATAATAAATTTCTTCCATCTGTATCTAATATATCTAATCTAATAGTTCTGTGTTTTAAAATATATTCAATAATATCATAATTATTATACATAACTAAATATTGTATAAAATAATTAAAATTTTCATCATAAACATCTAAATCTTCATTTTCATTTTCCTTAATATATTTATATAATTCTTCAAACTTTTTATTTTTTAATAGATCAAAGATCATTATAATTACATTGAAAATATTTCTTGACTACCTTGGACAACTAAACGATAATAAATACTTAATCCACTATTTAAATTTGGACGGATGATACGAAATACATCATTTATTTTAGCACCATAATAACGAGCCATCATGTCTGTAATGTAAATACGACCTAATTCATTTAATCCAAATGATTCAAGTAGTTCTTTCTTTTCATCATTATTTAGAAGGATATGTTGTGGTATAATTTCTTTAGCCGGTATATCTTCCAACATTTCATATACTGTAAATATTTCTGCATTTTTATATTCTTTATTTACTTGTGTGTAAGTTTTTTTTGAAAAACTTTTTACTAACAAGAATTTATGAGTATCAATATTTTTAGATAAATAGTCATCAATTGGTGAATTTTGAGAAATATTTTTTAAATCTTGATTATAAATATTAATGCTTAATTTTTTATCATCAATTTCAAAATTATATAATTTATCATTAATAATACTATTAACAATTTTTTCTGGTAATTCTGAATTTTTAATATAATTCCGACGATGAAATAATTTACCTATATTAGTAATAATAATCTTATGCATTTCTTTTGTATTAAGCTCAACATTAGATAATTCTGCCATTATATATATTATATTTATTATTTTAAACTTTATTATTCAAATTTTATACAAATAATTTATTTGTATAATATTTATATGGAAAAACTAAACCAAAGGTTTATTATAATATTATTAATATTAACTGGTATTGTTTTGTATAGTTTAAATTGTAATTATAAATCTAATGATAACTTTATTAATACTGATAAAAAAATCGATGCAGTTATTTATATTAATCTTGAAAACAGAATAGATAGAAAAGAATTAATATTGAAAGAATTTGAAAAAATGAATATTAATAATATTTATAGAATTGCCGCTGTTCCTACTCCAAAGAATGGTCATAAAGGCTGTTGTCAATCTCATATATTAGCATTAGAATTAGCTAAACTAAATAATTGGGATATAGTTGCTATATTTGAAGATGATTTTGAATTAAATGTATCTCCAGAAGAATATAATAGACTAATAAATAAAGCAATGAAAACTCCTAAATGGGATGTAATACAATTACATGGTTCTAACCAAGAAAAGAAAAAAGATATTGATAATGAGATGTATTATTTAAAACATGCTACATGTGCTACTGGATATATAATTAAAAAAGAGTATTATGATACTTTATTAAAATTATTTAAATATTGTAATTCTAATATGAATTCCAATTATTGGAGTAATGGACAAAATAATTGGGAAACATATGCATTAGACCAACAATGGAATACATTAATTGAAAGAGATAATTGGATTGGATTTAAAACTAATTTAGGAAAACAACGTAATATTTCAAGTAGTATTATGATATCATAATTATAATTTATATAATATTATAATGATATTAATAATATTATTAATAATATTACCATTTATATTATTTTTATTATTTCAAAAAAATATAGACTGTTTTATAAATAATAATTATGATGTATATGCATTATATATACCAAAAAGATACAATTATATATCATCTAAATTAAATAAACTATTTAATAATGTTATATATATAAGAGGGCCTGATAAAAATATATTTAATAAAGATGAATTAATAAAAGAAGGAAAAATTTCAACTAATTACATAAATTATAATAATGGAAGATATGCATGTTATTTAGGACATTATAATATCTGGAAAACATTTATTGCTAGTAATAAAGAATATGCTTTAATATTTGAAGATGACATTAATTTTAATGATGATGTTAGACCAAAATTAATAAATATTATAAATAATATACCAAAAGATGCAGATATAGTTTATGTTGATTATTGTTATGAATTATGTAATAATACAAAAGAATTATTTTATAAATCAAATTATCCTCTTTGTAATCATTGTTATATTGTCTCAAAAAAAGGAGCACGAAAATTAATAGATAAATTACAAGTAATGACAAATAACAAAGATGAGATGATGAAAGAATTAATAATTAAAAAAGAATTAATATCTTATAGTGTTAATAAAGATTATATATCTATTAATCAAAATAGAGAAGAATTAACAACAAACTTAAATAATAATGATACTTTATTTAAATGTGTAAAATAGTTTATATCCTAATAACTGTTATATTCGCTACGCGAATTGAACATTATAACCTTCGGTTGTTGCAAGTTACCCATATATATATTTTTTTAATTAAGTCAATAGATGGTATTTTAGTTGGTTTTTTCTTAAATACAACCATTCTACCAGATTGTTCTATTTTATCATATTGCATATAACACAAATAAAAATTGATTATTTAATTTAAAATTATAAATACATATAATATAATGAGTTATACACCGTTTATTTTTAAACTTAAACAAGATAATATTGATGATGCTTTTACTGATAATAAAATTACTATTACTAGTAATATATTACAACCATTTTTTAGTTTAGGTTTTCATAGTTTTATTCATAGAACAAAAAATGCTATGTCTATAACAAATAAATTGGAAACAAAAAATAAGTTCTACTATATTGTTAATCCATTTGAGCAAACAATTAATGATTATGAAGATGATATTGAACACAATGCGGATGTATTTTTAAATAAACCTAATATTTTATCCCGTGCATTTTATAAAATGTGGGAGATTTTATATACATTTGATATTGCTAGTAAAGATAAAATGACCATGGCTGGTATTGCAGAAGGCCCTGGTAGTTTTATTCAAGCTTTTGTTGAATTTCGTGAAAAATATTTTGACCCAAATAATGATAAAGTATATGGATTAACTATTAAGAATGCAGATAGTGTAAGTATTAACCGTAATATGGTCGATGCTATTAATAAACGTTATAATGATATGATTAATATAGTTGATAAGTCTGACCAAAAGTCTTCCTCTAAAGAGAATTCTAAGAGTAAAAAGAAAGTTAATGAGATAAATGAAAATAACGGGGATGTTACAAATATTAAAACGATTAAATTTTTGAAAGATAATATTAGTGGTAAAGTTGATTTAGTAACAGCAGATGGTGGTTTTGAATGGAAGAATGAAAACTATCAAGAACAGGAAGCATATATTTTAATTTTAGGAGAAATTATTAGTGCTTTAAGTATTCAAGCAGTAGGTGGTTCATTTGTCTTAAAAGTATTTGAAACATTTACTCCAATTACAATTAAATTAATTAATATTCTTGCTTCATTTTATGAAGATATTTATGTATATAAACCATTTTTTTCACGGGCAACTAATAGTGAAAAATATATTGTTTGCAAAGGGTTTAAAGGTGCAGATAATGATAAAATTAAATATTTAGAGGATACATTAGTTAAATGTAAAACTGACAAGTTTATTAATGAAATGTTTCCAAAATACACTATTAGTGATGAAAACTTAAATATGTTCAAATATATTAATATTCAAATTGCAAATACTCAACAAATTATGATTAATAATTTAGTAGTTTATATTAAATCAAATAATTATTTTGGCGATGCTTATCATAATTATCGCGAACAACAAATAAAAGCAAATAAATGGTGGATAAATACTTTTTTCACAGATAAACTTAATGAAAAAAATACTTTGGTTAAAGAAACATGTAAATACAATGATTCTGAAATTAATCTATTCTTAAAAAAAATTTTATAAAGAATTTTTAAGACCTTTGGTCATAAACTTCTATTAATCTTTAGGTAAATATTTATCAGATAATTTTTCCCCAATTATTTTATCTGCATCATCTTGTTTTAATTCTCCTTTCTTAATCTTATTTAAATTTTCTAACATGAAAGCTAACATTGAATTATCTGCATTACTACATAGTTGATGAACTAAAAACGGATATTTATTCATTAACTCACTGTGATTTTGCCAAAAGTAATTTTCTTTTGCATCTGGTGTTTTGATTCCTCTATTTTCTATATTATTAATAATAGTTTTAATATTATTAATAATTTCGTAAATATTATCAGTATTTTGCATATAATAATATATTATATTAAATATTTATATCATTTTAATTGTGTTGATAAGTAGAATATAATGGCAGATAATACTATTATTATACATACCGCTATTAATAATGGATATATATTTGTAGTTTCAACAAATTTTTCAACAATTTTAACTTCTGGTTTTTGAAAATGTTCAAAATTCTGAGGTTTATCATTAAACCCATTAATCATTAATGCTATTGCTTCTTCATGACTGTATTCTTTTTTATTATGCAATTTATTTACAAAATTATGCATATCTACTCCCCACTTCATTAAATTATCTCGACTACTCAACACTTCATCTGTTAATGGAAGCTTTTCTAAGTTTTGTGTAAAATGATTTGCACATATAGAACAAGGTATTACATGTTTTAATGCATGAAAATAATTATAGTATTTTTTTTTAATTTCTTCTGATGGATAATTTGGATAACCCATTGTTACATAATGTATAAATTTCCATCCAGGTGGCCCCCATACATCTGGTCCAGGCATGTATTATTATTAATATAGATTTAATCTAAAATGATTTAATCTAAAATGATTTAATCTAAAATTATTTCTATTAAATCTTTCTTAGTTGGTCTAGAAATAGTAATACTTTTATTTAATTTTGCACATAATTGAATAAGTTCGTCTTTCTTCATTTTATCTAATTTACTCTTATTATATAAAACTTCTTCCTCAGATGATGTAAATGTTTCATTACAATTAGTTAATTTATTAAAATTCTCTAATTCAAGAATCTCCTTAAAATTATCATTGATATTAATTAATTCATTTGTGTTATATTTATATATTTGCTGGCTTAATATATTAGTCTTTAATATATTGTATTTATATGAAGAAAAACTAAATATTTTACATTCTTTGGTTACAATAGGTTCATAATATTCTTCATAATTTGCCAAATAAATAGTCGGTCTCCATGGATTAAAATAATCGCCAAAATATTCACTTGCTATTTTATTATTTTTAAAATCAAATATAATTATGTTAATATTTAATTCTTTTACTATGTTCTTAATATTATTAGAAGTAATTAAATTTGTAATTTGATTTAATGGTATATTATGATAATTTTCATCTAAACAATATAAAATACTGCTATTTAATGATATATTTTTATCATTATCATCAGATATATTAATACCATATCTATAAAAAGTATCATCAAATATTTTATTAAAAAAAGTAAATTCACTGCTTTTTAATGGAATATTTGGATGCTGCGAAAAATTATTAACGACAGGCATTAAATAATTAATAATAATGTCATAGGTTAACATTATTAATAATCATAAAACATCTTTAAATACTAATAATCGAAGAACCGGATTCTGTATAATTATTGCATATATTTATTATAAAAAACATTAATAAAGTAATTATTTTAATTTTACTATTATTATAAGGTCTAATAATATTATTGATATCATTCCAGCTACACCATTTAACACAATCTATTTCATTATTAGAATGATTATATTCATAACTAATATTATTATTATTGTATAAAGCTGTATAAAAAATATGTCTATATTCTTTATTATTAGTTCCAATAAAAACATCATGAATAGGGTCTATACAATTTATAATTTTATAATTATTTTTTGTTAAAGAAGTTTCTTCTTCAAATTCTCTAATTGCACAATTAATATTAGTTTCATTATAATTTCTACCTCCTTTTGGGATTTCCCATTCAGTTGATGAATATTCACTAATTAAATTATCAAAAAAATTTATTGATTTTAAATAATTAAATTTTTCATTTGATTTATACATTTCATCTGAATATTTTTTCTTATAAGCATTTTTCAACCATAAATCATGCCATAATTTATTAAAATTATTATTTTTTAATAGTTCTATTTCATCTTTACTCATATATTTTGTCATATTTATTATTGAATTTAAATTATTAATATTATATTTTCCTCTTATAAAATCTATGTAATTTAGTGAGTTTCTTCTTTTTACTAATAAAAATTTAATATAGTCATCATATTTAATAAAATTTTGGTTATCATTAAGTTTAGGTAATATAGTTAATTTATTTATATCATAATATGATATATTTTGTAAATTATTAATAAATTTATCATAAATGGTATTATCTAATTTACAACATATAATACCTACAGATGTTTTAATATTGTCATAATTCATATCTACATTAAATAAGATATATTTTTTAAATAATTAACTAGTTTAATTGGGTAGATTTCATTTCAAATTTTATACAAATTTGAAATGAACCCAAAGGAGTTAGCGAACAGTCAAATTTGCATACTGCAAATTTGAATTGCGACTAACACAATTTAATAATATTTTGTATATTAATATTAGGATTATTTGTAAATAATAAATAATTATTATTAGTTATGTTTATATTAATATAATTTAAAATATCTTCGATAGATATGTTTAATTTATTATCTGAGTAATTTTTTAATTTATCTAAATAACCAAAAAATGTATATTTAAAATTATATGGAGATAAATAATTAGTAATATTAATATTTATATCATCATTATTCATTAATATTTTGTCAATAAATTCATTTGGATGACATTCTGATATTATATATAAATTAATTTTCATTTTGTTACAATATTTATTCAAATAATTTAATGAAGTATTATTATTTATATCTAATATATAAATTATTGTATTTGGCTTATCTTTAATATTAAGTTCTAATGTTCTAAACCATAATAAATAATGATTATTATTATTGATATCATTTAATACATTAATATATTTTTTCTTATGTTGTAATATATTTTTTCTATATTCAATTTGTTCTGTAAATATAGATGAATAGTTTGAGATATTTTTTTTTATATTATGATGAGTAATTTCATATAAATCGTCACGATTGTTATTATTTTTTATAAAACGGTGAAATATAAAACCTAATAATATAAATATACCTATTGCTATCATTATTATAATAATATAATATATATAATTATAATGGACGATTTAAATATATTAATAGATAAATCATTGAATTTTTATGATAATCAAAATAAAAAATATAAAGAATATTTAAATGATGAAGACATAACAGTTACACGAGATAAAAACTTAATTAAATTTAATAAATTAAATAAAGAATTTAAATATGAATTATTAGGTATGTTTGATAATACAACAAATATATGGATGTGGGGTTGGATGATTCCAGATTTTTTATATAATGAAACTAATTTAGTTAGAAAATTATTAAATTATGGTTTGAAAATATCACCATCTGTTATAACACCAGTTTCTGACGAAAAATTATATTTAAAAACTCAAATGGTTAATAGTAGATTTCTATTGAATGATGAATTTCAATTAGATTTACATTTAGCTATTGTATCATATTTAGTAAAAGATAATATTAAATTTATTTATTATAAAAAGCGTTATTTAAATAAAGATAAAAGTAAATATATTACTGTTTTTTATTTTATATATTAAATATTTTCAAATTAAATTTGAAAAATAAATATCCCTTTTAATATAATGACACATGTATATGATATAATTAATATTATATTATTGTTTGTATTACTTTATCAATTTAAATTATATATTAATTATGATACTACTGAGAAAGTAACAAATACAAATAATAATGAAATGAATTGGGATAGAATTAAAGATTGGTTATTAAAATGGAAATATAGACAAGCTGTTGAAGATCCATTAACACCACCTGATAGAAGTGTTGAAAATAGACAATTACCTATGCCTAATTATTATTTTCAAGAAAGAACACGTGGAGACCCAGATGATTATCAAATGGTAGGTTTATTGTATAATACAAATGTAAATAAAAATTATCAATTATATGGAAGAAGAATATATCCTGGTGCATATGAATGGGAATATTATATTTTAGGAAAAGATGCAGGAGGATTAGAATATAAATATCCATTAGCTTTAAATAATAATGCAGAATTATTAGATGGAACAACTATTAATATACCAATTGATTCCAATCCATATAATGTAAGTATTTATAATTATGATTATTATAGATATAATCCTTATCCTAAGTTTTAAAAGTTATTTGCGGTAAGTTATAATTTACAAAGTAAATTATAACTCACAAATGGAAATTTTCAAAATTCAAAGAATTTTGAAAAGCCATAAAAATTGATATTTTAATAATTAAAAACAAATAATTATTAAATAAATATGGCTCTTTTCAATGATATTCGAACTATTATTAACCCTTTACCGAAGAAATATTATAGTGATGTGTTTGATAATATAGATAGTATTTTAGAAAATATTATTATAAACGCAAGTAGCAACTTTACACAAAGCGTTTATTATAATAGTTTTATTTTTAATCATATTTTATATTCTACTAGTGAAACAAATTTAATTGATAAAGATAATATCAAAAATAAAATATTAGAATGCGTTAAAAAGCATTTATCGTCTAGTATTCGGAATCAAAGAATCCATTTTCGAGAATTAAATCGCAAGAATAAACTTAATATTAGCGATTTTAATATTTATTTTGATAGTTTTTACAAATTACTTAATAGATTAAATGGTATGTTTTTGCATATTATTGATGAAAAGAAGATTAATGATAAATTTAAATGGGGAACTTCTATAATTACGAATACTGGTATTGATTGTGTTTGTAGATTTTTATGTGAAGATATTATATTTAAATCTACTATTCTTAAATATGTTAATAATAAATTAACTGATAAAACAAATGATTCTGATATGTATAAATTAAATATGTATATGAATATATTTTCTGATTATATGGTTAATTCAAATAAACTTAATTGGTATGAAGATACATTCTTGGTGGCTCTAGACGAAGCATTAGTTAAAACTATTCCATATATTACTTCTGCTGATATGGATGCTGAACAGAATATTATTGATGTTAATAATTTTGCAATTATGAACAAGTATTATAATGAATCATATAAAACATATTATTACATTACAAAACAATATACACTTAAACTATTTAATATTGAGATTACAAATAGTATTAAGAATATTTTGTCTAATAATGATATATATTTTGTAAAAGAATTCATTGTAAATTATAAGAAAGAACTAGGTGAATTATTCAAACATAAATCCTTAGACATTGTTATGATTTTACTTAGTTTTACTCCAAGCGACTTTCAAACATTTATTTCATATTATTTTGCAATTAATGCAATTAATTTTAATAAAAATGATTCGGATTATTATATTAACTTATATGTTAAAGATAAAGTTAATAGTTCGTATGGTTCTGAACAAATTGAAGAACTAGCGAATATGATTAATAGTAATATTTTAAATAATAAGAATGAGAATCATTCTGATTATCATCATCGCTTATATTATAAATTAGGTCAATATTTTAAGAACCAAGATGAATATATGATGGTCTTGTGTCAAAAATTAATGGAACGGTGTATTTATTCAAATGTTGATAACGATTTGGAAGTTTATAATTATAATATTATGGATAACATTTATTCTGATAAAAGGATTTTATACAATTATAATAAAATATTAAAAGATAAATCTAATAGTAATATTTATAGCACACCTTTTATTAACTTCTTAATTACCAGTAATGAATTATGGAAATTTAATTATTTAACTGGTTATACAGATACTATTATAAATTCTGAAGAATTTACTACATCTATTTGTAATTGTATTGCAAAATATAATATCAATGAAACATCCAATAACAAAAAATTAATTGGATATCCTCATATTGGTTTTGTTGATATAACTATTTTGAATTCAAATATTATTGTTCTTCCAGCTCATATGTTTATATTAGAACATTTCAATGAAGTTTCTGAATTTAGTTTCAAGCTTCTATTTGATTTCACTAAAATAAATATGACTAATTATCCGAATGAGTTTATTTTTAAACTATTTGATTCTTTATTCATTAGTAAAATATTAATTAAAAATGATAATGATGTTATTCTTAATAAAGAATATTTATCTCAAAATAATCAAATTAATGTTATTGAGATATTTAATTTTGGATTAAATGATAAAAAGGTAGAAATTAAGAAAAAAATGGATTCAGTATTAGCACATGAAAGAGATGATATTATTAAAACAAATATTAGTCATTTTGTTAAAATTAAAGACTATAATATTGATGTATTATTTAAAGAAATTTATGATAATATTAATTTGTTTGAGGTAACACGTGATATGTTTAATAAAGCAGTAGAATCTTTGATAAAAAATGATTATATTATTACATCTACTCCAGATAGTTCTATTATTAAAAAATTAGTTTATTAATAACCTTCGGTTCTTTCTAATAAAAATTGATAGGGCGCCAGATTTTTTACTTAGTAAAAAATCTGGCATTCCCTATTAATAACCTTCGGTTCTTTCTAATAAAATTATCAAAGATAATTTCATTAGAAAAATTGATATTTATTTAATTTATTTAAATATACTAAATATTAATGCAAAATCCATTAGTTTCTATTAATACTATTACTCATTATGACCCATCAGTTAATGATGAGGTTCCTGTTGATATGTTGAATATTGGTAGATTTTTCCGTCATGTTTATATTTTATCCCCATTTACAATTATAAATGATGAAGATTTAAATGATATGTTATCAAAACGTATTAATAAAGATACCTTTGAAAATATTTTAAATAATATGATTCTTTATAAAGCATCTATTTCTATTGTAAGAAATATGATTCATTATGGTAATATTTCTTATTGTCCAAGTGAATTACTTGATATTGCAAATAAGTTTAAATATCAATTGGAAGAAAATATTATTGTTCTTCCAATTTATACCGTATCTTTTCTAAATATACAAAAATATATTGATAATTTTAATGGTGTTAATACATTCAATAATTTTTATGATATTCTTATTATGAACAATTATTTTGGTAATAAATTAACTGGAGATAACAAGTTTAAGTATAAACTTATTACTATTATTAAAAATTTAGAGGAAACAAATTATTGGACACTTACTCATAACTGTATGATGAACATGACAAAATTATTTGATAAGCGTCAATTTAATCTGAATATTCTTAAAACATATGATAAAAATCTAGTAACAATTTTTAGTAATATTGAAAAATCTCCTATTAAAGGTAATTATATTGAACAGATTTTTAAGACAAAGAATTATGTTGATCCGTCTGAGATTCTTAAAAAGAAGGGTTTCAAATTATATTCTAAAGTATGGAATTGTGAATATAAAAATGATGATATTACTCTATTATTTAAAAATCTTGATGATGATTTTAAATATTATTTGTTTTGTAATCTAATTACATCAAAACAATATTGTCATCTGGTTATAAATAATAAAGAAGTATTGACTATTATGAAAGAATTTATTATTAATAATATCCATCTAATGAAATATATTTTTAGTTATGCTTGGATTCGCCTTTATTTTGAAGAAACTATTAATAAGTTTCGTGTTAAAACAAATGATATGTATATTTTCGATATTAATACTGCTTGTTTATTACCTGTATTCTATTTTAATCATGATATTCCATATTCTAATCCTTATATGCCTATTATTGTAGCCAGTAATAGTCTTAAACCTGGATTTAATATTGGTGGTATTAAAATGGATTATATGAATGATAAAGATGTTCGTATTTGCACTCTAGATGAGTTTAAAACAAGATTAAATCTTTTCATTAGCGGTGACCATAATATTAATATGTTAGAATATATTAATATGAAAGAATTAAATATTGCAATTAGTGGAAGTGTTATGACAGCTTGTTGTCAATATAAACACCCATTAATGCGTCTATTTACACATGAGGATTTTAATGAGAAATTTTTACGGTATGTTGATGAATATTATTATGATTCTGATATTGATGTAATGGTAAAAACAGCAGATGTATTTAAATTTATTGATATTACCCGTGAATTTTATGAAAAGATTATGTTAAGTGTTTGTCATTATAAGAATGCAATTCCATCTGAGACTGATTATAATTTAACTAATACGACCTATTTATTTGTTACTCAAGAGTTTGTATTAGAAAATATTTGTAATGATAAATTGTCATATCAATTTATTATTGATAATCTTGATACACCTGAAATTAAAAAAATCTTTGTTCCATTCGCACGTAAAATGTTTGATATTGAATGTAAAAAAAAGTTAGCAAATTTTGATAAAAAAGAGCATCAAAGTATTATTGATAAATATACAGATATATTTATCTTCTTTGAAGAAAATCTATTAATTAAAATTCGAAACTATACTACAGGTGAAACTCTTGTTACTAAACCAGTTGAGTCTGAATTTACAGAAGAAGAATTAGACTTGATTATAACTACTGCTAATGATGTTGAAGAAAGGGCAAAAACTGATATTCATTTTACAGATGGTATGTATTTTTCATCATCTTATAAAGTTCGTATTTCATCTACTCATTTGAAACATGATTTTGAATTATTTTCAATTGCGAAAGATGATTTTATGACAACAGTTGCTAATTTTCATATGCCATGTGTTCGTGCTTATTATGATGGGTCTAATGTATATATGACGCCATCATTTATCACAGCACATTTAACATTTATGAATATTGATTATAAATATTTTGCAGGTAGTAAAGACCCTATTAATATTATTAATAAATATCGTATGCGTGGATTTGGAACATGGTTGAATCAAAAAGAACTTGATACTTATATTAAATATTGTTATGAGATTCCATTTTGGAATAAATTATTTAATATTAACCCAAATAATAAGCATACATACTCAAAATGTTTGGGTTCATTGCCTATTTCTCATAAATTATTTAAACCAAGATATCATTGTGCAGACCTTATTAATAAACAATTTAATGAACCATATAATTATAATGATTATATTGGAACATTAACAACTAATTCTATGCAATTCTATCTTGAAGTATATCCAAATGCAAAACTTATCACAGGTTATATGTCACATGATACTGATTATCTTGATTATGATACCGGATATATTAAACCACTTGATGTTTCTGTTATTCAAAAATATAAATATTTATTAGATGAATCTAATAATATTAATAATGATAACGATAACACAATTGATGATTAGAAAAAGTGCCAGAAAAATTGATTTAATGATTTAATAATTATAATATTATAATATTAAATGTCTATTGATGATAATATTTACAATGATATGAAAACAAAATTATTTGATTTTTTTGAAGATGATACATTAGAAAGAATTATGGAAAATCTAAAAGAATTCACATTTAAATATATTGAAACAAATGATTGTGAATTTTTAATTAATGATATTTTTTGTGAGAAAGCATCTGAAATATTGAATGCATTAAATATATCAGATTATTTAGGAAATATGATTAGTCAAGGTTATATTTCACCAGAAGAAATTTGTTATTTAAAACCACATGAAATTAACCCAGATAAATATAAAAATATAGTTGAAAAGAAAGCATATGAACATAATCAAAAAAAGAAAGGTTCTAATATTTTTTCATGTAAAAAATGCAAGCAGAGTAATTGCGAAGTTACTCAAAAACAAACACGATCAGCTGATGAACCAGCTACTACTTTTGTTAAATGTTTAGAATGTGGGTTTAGTTTTCGTTTTTAGTTAATTTATTTATAAATTTTTTTGCACTCATTTTTGGACTTAATTGAATATTATATTTATCTTCAATATATTTATAAGTATTATTTTTATGATATTGTGATTCAAATAGATTTATATTATCAATAATACTTGGTTTATTATGTTTTACTGCATAATCAACTATACTACTTAAATCTTCATGAATAATAAATAATTCTACCATTCCAAATAATATTGCTAATTCATCATTATAATACATACATTTATTTGTAAGGTTATTAAATATATCTAACAATAAAAAAACTATATTAATGAACCGTGGTTTTAAACCCGATTCTAACCGTGGTTCTAATCGCGGTTCTAATTTTGAATTATTATTTATTTCAAATTTACTATGATTTGAAATTGTATTCCATCTTTTAATATTGGTAATTAAAATTCCAGTATGATAGAGTGAAAATGTTCTAAGTAAATCAATTGCATACAATGACATATAATCTCTTATATTAGTCTCTATTAAATTATATTCTTTATTTTTTTGTAATTGATTTAATTTATTACTCCAATATTCTATAGGTCTATTGATTTTATATTTATTTGAACCATTTAATTCAAAATAAAAATTATTCATACTTTTTTTAAAATCTAACCAAAATTGTTCAATATAATAATCTTCTGCTTTGTCCATAAAATTTATAATTTACATTATAAATTTTATTTTATATAATTTTATAAATGATTTGTAACAGTTTGCATTAAAGGATAGTTTCTGCTAAAATCATCTTGTTGCGGTGTAAATGTCATTACACCGCCTACATTATATTTCTTTGCAACAGTCATTTTCTCTTGTAATGAATCTGTATCATCATAACTTACCCATATACCATTTTTTACATCAACTGCTATAGATGTTCCATATTCTTTATTATAACCTTTCATTGTCCAGGTTCTATTATTTATTTCATAGTAACTTAATACACCTCCTTCATTGGTGTAACTTCCAGCTCCAGCTGGACCTGTAAATGGAATACCTACTGTTTTATCTATTAAATCTTGTCCAGTTAAATTTCCAAAATTTACACCAGCAACTGCACGCCCATAACATGCTAATCCTAATATTACTTTTTTCATATCTGCTGCAAAAATACTTTCCATTAATGCTAGAGTTTTAGATAAACAGTAATTGATATCATCAACTGGAGCTGTTGATGCAGGTGTTAAATTAATTGTAGGATATGTTAATGAACATGAATCTGGTAGTTTAATAACTTGTCCAACATTTATATTACCACAATTTGCTAATGTTAAATTATTTATACCACATAATGTTGTTAAATCTGTTCCATATGTAGTTGCAATATTATACATTGTATCACCTGATTTTATTGTATAGGAATTACTTGTGCATGCAGAAGTTGGATCACACTCTGGAACCCAATATGATGTTGGTATATTTAATACCTGGCCTACACTTAAAATAGGACATGTTGCAGCTGGTAAATTATTTGCAGCACATATATTATCAGCTGTTGTATTATACACTCCTGCAATATTTGATAATGTATCTCCGGAAACTACAGTATAAGATATAACTTTACATTTATTAATTGGTTGTGTTGATGAAGTTGTAGTTGAGGTTGATGATGTTGATGTTGATGTTGATGTTGATGTTATACCAGATGGATATTCTTTATTATATAATGGTGCATTAGGTCTTGTTAATTTTGGTTCGCTATATGCAGTATAATAATCATACGTCATTACATTAATATTATCTAATCCTACTGCTAATAATCTCTTTAACCAAATAAAATAATCAGTATCATTTTTCATTGTTAATACAACATCTGTATATCCTGGTAAAGTATCCATATTAAGAGTTACTACATTACCACTTAAAAATCCAGAACATTGCATTGATATAAACATATCTGGATGTTCTGCTTTATACTCTTTAATTAAACATTCTAAACCATAGAAATCTAATGCACTATTTTGACCAGGATATTCCCAATCAAAATCAACACCATTAAATCCAAATTTAGTTAAGAATTTATATGAACTATCTATAAAATTAGTTCTATTGTCTTTATTTGATACCATAGTTGTAAATAAATTTTTTGATAAATTACTAAATTCAGCACCACCATGTGTCCATGTCCATCCACCATAACTTGCAATTACTTTTAAGTTTCCATTTAATTGTTTAAGATTTTGTAATTGTTGAAAACAAAAAAAATCGTGTAATCTACCATTCATTGGACACTTAGTTCCTTGTGTATCCCCTATATATTTAATTACCATTCCGCCCATACTACTTTTATAATTTGCACCAGTAAAACATTCATTTGGATATGGAGGGAACGTACCAAATGATTGAGCTGGAATATAAGAATCTGTATTTTTATTAAATTGTATTGATATTTGATTATAAGTTGCTTTTAGAAAATCAGTCAATAACCCTTCTTCGTCTGCTTTTAAAGTATCTTTGATTGCATCTATAAATGTATCTTTAAACCCACTATCAATTATATTTGGATTAAAACCACATGAATAACTAAGAGGAACACTACCTAATGTTACATCGCATACTAAAATAGGATTAGGACTTACACCAAATAATAAGAAACCATAAATTATTTTATCTGTATTAGCTATAAAACTTTTAAATGTATTTGGTGAATTTGTGCCTTTATCGTCTGGACCTCCTGGCCAAAATTGGGCCCAATTTGCATAAAATGCAGTATGTTGCAATCTATAATAAGGTGTTGTTCCTTTTTTAAGTTTATGCTTAGTTACTAATTCGTGAGTTTTAGGTGTATCTTGATTCCCTGTTATTAAACCCACATTATTACGTTGTATATTAAATAAATTTAATGTTTTTCTTTCATATTTAATGATTGGATATTTAGGGTTAGTCGTTACTGGTTTAGTTAATATTTTTTTAGGTTTTAAAACTGAGTAAATAAAAACACCTAATAATAATATTAGTATAATAATAATTAATAAATTCATATAATAATATATAGAAAATATATATTAATTATAATGATTAATGAAAAAATAAGAAAAAAAGTCATAGAGAAATTTTATAATATTTTTGGATTAACACTTGCTGAACAAATTGAAAAATCTATTTATTTGTTCAGTGAAGATTATGCTGAAAATAATAATACACCTTTTTTATTAGAAAATATTTATGTTAGTAAGGCTGATGAAATATATTGTTTACTTAATAATAATTTAAAAAATGCATTGAACGCTTTTAAAAATAATAAATTAGATGCGTCTCGTATAGCTTATTTGAAACCTAGTGATTTAAGTTTAACTTTATCAAATTCATTATATGTTGATATTATTAAAAAAAGAGAATTAAATATGATGTTAAGTGAAAAGAAAGGATCGGTTGCATTTGAATGCAAAAAATGTAAAAAAAGAAAATGCACTATAACTGAGAAACAAGTTAGGTCCGCTGATGAACCTGCAACACAGTTTATTAGTTGTCTAGAATGCGGTCATACTTTTACTATTGGGTAAGTTGCAAAACTAATAGGTATAATAACACTATCAATTAAAAAAATAATATATTATAATAATATAATATATTATAATATGTCAACAGGCGCATTATTACAATTACAATCTAAAAATGAATTTGATGATTTATTATTTGGTACTGATATCAAAATGTCTGAATTTCAATCAACTTATAAAAGAATAACTAATTTTGCAGAAACACCATACAGTTTCAATCCAACTAGTGCTGTTTCTTGGGGTGATAAAATAACTTTTAAAATTAATAAAGTTGGTGATTTAATGACAAATATGTATTTAGCATTAGAATTACCTGAGATTAAAGTATCTCAAATTATTGGTAGAGATGAAGATGATGTCACATCAAATTATAGAGTTAAATGGTTAGATTATATAGGGTATGTTATTATAGAACATGCAACATTAAGAATAGGAGGTAAAATTATTCAAGAGATGTCTGGAGAATATATGATGTGTTATACAAATCTTTATGATAATAATTGGTGTAATCTTAGACTAATAGGTCACGATGGAGATTTAAATAAACCTCAATTAAAAATTATATCTCAATATATTTATGTTCCATTAAGATTTTTTAATTGCGGTAATTATAGTAATGCTTTGCCTATTAATGCGCTTAGATATCATGAAATTGAAGTTGAAATTAAATTAAGAAAATGGGATGAAGTTTATTTTGTTTTATATCAATTATTAGATGTTAAAGATGAAGCAGGAACTATTACTGATCCTGATTCATACAAATATGCACATACCCATAATAAATTACCTAAAATTCAATTTAATAATATAAGATTGGATTGTAATTTTGTATTTTTAGACCCACCTGAAAGAGAATATTTTTTACAGAATAAATTAGAAATGTTAATAACACAAGTTCAAGCTCAACATCAAAATGTTACTAAAACAGATTCTATTTATTTAGATTTTTATAATCCTATGAAAGAATTGTATTTTCTTATTTCTAAAAGTGAAATAAAGGCACTTGGTGAAATATTTAATTATTCTGGGAAACCTGTTTTTATTCCATTTGATGATAATAATAATGAAATTACTCAATTTACTAAAGCATTATGGGTTCAAATACCTGAAAAACATATATTAATGGATGCAAATTTACAATTCAATGGAGTTGATAGAGTCCCTTGGAAAGATTATAAATATTGGTATTTAGTTCAAAATTATGAAACATTTAAAAGCAGACCGGAACATTATATTTATCTTTATAGTTTTGGATTAAATAGTAAAAAGAATATGGGTAGCTGTAATTTTAGTATGATAGATAGTGTTAAATTTAATATTAAATTAGCTGGTTCTGATATTAGAAGATTTAGTTTGCCTATTGAAGAATATACTGTAGAATTAGGTCCTGAAAGCACTTGTAATATATCTGTTTATGGAACAAGTTATAATGTTTTAATTATTGAAGATGGTTTGTCAGAATTAATGTTTGGTATGTAATTATTCACATAATGAATAGCCATAAAAATTGATTGTGAGCAATCAAAAGTTATTTGTGACCACAAATAAAAATTGATTGTGAGCAATCAAAAGTTATTTGTGACCACAAATAAAAATTGATAGGGAGGTAGATAAAACTATCAAATATAGTTTTTCTATCTACCCCTATTAACTTTCTAATTATTAAATCTTTGATTTAATAATTAGAAAAATTGATTGAAAGAAAGAAAAATCATAGATTTTTCGTTTCACAACCAAAGGTTATCAATTGTGTTTATGAAAATTTATGAAATTTCTTAAAGAAATTTCATAAAGCCATAAAAATTGATTATCCAAAGGTTATAAATAGATATTTTTATTACTTATTAGTAATAAAAATGTGGATTCTTGTTGGAAACATTGATATATCTTACAGTATAGATATTAATACTTGTAATTTAATATATGATTGTAAAAATAGGCTAAGAATTATTCCAAAGAATAATAGGTCTTATGTTGATGTTATTTCATTTTCTAATATTATATCTAGTAATATTGTTACATATTATTTCAATAATAAGGATACTGAAGATAAACAATCCAGATTATTAGATATTAAGTATGAAGGAACTAATAGATTATATATTAATAAAAAATTAATAGATAAATTTAAACATACATTAATATTTAAAGATGTTCTATTATTATATTTGAAAAATAAAACTGATATGGATATTCCATTAATTAATAATTTAAGTATTATTCCAAATACAATTATTAATAATACATTACTTAATACTAAAAAAAAAACTGATTTTAATGTTAAATTATTTGATTATCAAAAGAAAGCCATATTAAGAATGATTGAGATTGAAGATGGTGTTCATATGAGTTTTGATAGAAATATTAAAATATTACTAGATGACGTTGAAGTATTATGGGACCCACATTATCAAAAAGTAGTTGAAGATAATTCAATCTGTCATGTTACTACATGTGGAGGTATTTTAGCAGATACAATGGGTTTAGGTAAAACAATAACTGCTATTGGATTAATGCATTACACATCACTTCGTAAATCTAATGCTTATGACCCTAATGATTATAAAGAAATTGATAAAATTTATAGTCGTGCTACTTTAATTATAGTTCCTTCTCATTTAGCAAAACAATGGGTTGATGAATATGAGAAGGCTCACAAAAGTCATAAAAAAATTGTTGTTATCTTAACAAAAACACATCATGATAAAGTTTCATATTTGGATATAGTTCAAGCAGATGTTGTTATTGTTACTATTCAATTCTTATTAAATATTAAATTTTATGGAATATTACATTATGATATTAGAACATTATCAAGTTTCAATATTATTACCCGTGACAGAGTATTAAATGATTATTATAATGAGTTGATTAAGAAATCAACATATTTAGATGAATTAAATCCTATATTAGAATTTTTTCATTTCAATCGTTTAATTATAGATGAAGGACATGAAATAATGGAATCTACTAATTCCAAAGTAGCTACATTTATTCATCATTTTATTAGAAGCATTCGTTCTAGATTTAAGTGGTATATTAGTGGAACACCATTTACTTCTTTGAATGGTTTTATTAATACTATTAATTATTTGGATTTTAGTATTCATATTGATAATATTCCACTTAAGATTGTTGAGATGAACGGTTGGTATAAAACATTATCTATTGATATAAATAATATCATTCATAAAGATATTCATACATATTTATTAGAACCAGATAATGTTGAAAAAATATTAAAAACATTTACTATTAGGCATTTGAAAGATGATGTAAAAGATAATATTAAATTACTTGGATATAGTGAAGAAATTGAATGGGTAGAATTAACAAAATCTGAACGTAATATTTATGATAGTAGAGTATTAGGTGGTAAAACTACTAAACATGAACGAAGAATTTTACAACAATTATGTTGTCATCCATTAATCGCAGAATCATTTAAAAAAATTATTGGTTCTGAACCAACATCTTTAGAAGATGTTCAAGATAAATTAATTGAACACCATACAAAGAATATTCAAGTTTATACCAAGAAGATTGAAGAATTAGATAAAACCAATCAAGCTTATCATATGTTATTAAGTAATTATAATACTAAAATAACAGAATCTAAATTTATTCTAAGCACTTTAGAAAAAATTACAGATATTATAGAAGATGAAGATAATAATTGTATTATTTGTTACGATATTATGCCTGAACCAGTAATTACTCCGTGTGGTCATTTGTTTTGTCAAGATTGTATAAATAAATGTTTATCAATAAAAAAAGAGTGTCCTATGTGTAAGAGTGAAGTCAAAATTGAACAATTGGTTAAAGTCAAAAAATCTAATAAACAGACATCTGAAGAAACAGAAGTAATTACAAATCCTTTGGTTCAAAAATATGGGACTAAGTTAGGTAAATTAATTCAAATTACTCGTTCTTTGTTAAGTCAGGATGCACGTATTATTATTTTCTCACAATGGGATGATATGTTATTATTAATCCGTAAAAGCATGATGGAAAATGGTATTGATTGCTCATTTATTTCAGGTAATGTTTATAGACGTAATAAAGCAATTAGTCGATTTAAATTAGGTGGTAAAGATAATGGTGTTATATTATTAAGTTTAGAACATTCTGCATCTGGAACAAATTTAACAGAAGCCAGTCATATTATTATTGTTGAGCCAATTGATAATACTAAAGAAAATGTTATAGCAATTGAAGGTCAAGCTATTGGACGGGCCGTTAGGCTCGGGCAAAAAAATAAAACAACAATCATTCGTATATTATGCAAGGATACTATTGAAGAAGAAATTTATAATAATGTATATATAAATTAAATTTATAAATTAATTTGATTTTTTTTTAATAGTTACCTTTGGTTTTTTGAAACTATTAGTTAGCCAATAACGAACCATCAGGTCATTGTTTTTATCAAAGATTAAACTGTTTGTATTATTTTTCTTTTGCTGTGTTGTATTATCCATTAATAATAAATTAATAATTTTAATTAATTTATTATCAATTTTTTCCATAACACATATTATTAAAAATTGAAAAACATAAACTTTCTTTCTACTTCACAGTAGAATATAACCAAATTTTTACAGTTAATAACCTTCGGTTTGTTTTGATATAAAATCGTGTCATTTAAAATAGTCCCCGCTGTAAAAGATGAGTCAAATAATATTATTCTATAATCTTTGTTTATTAAATAAGTTTTACTAAAATCTATATTGTCCATTAATAAATTAATATTAAATAAATTTTTTAATAATCAATTTTTTACTGTTTTTAATAAATCTGATATTGATTCAGATAAATCACTATAATCAATTAAATCATTCTTAATAGCATATATTATTTTTTTTATATGTGAAATTTTAAAACCAAATTTTAATAATTCTTCTTTAGTATAAGATATAGATATTGACATATCATCTTCTTTTGTTAATAATGCGAGTTTAGGTGTTATTGTCATTTGAGAACAATTAATAATTATTGGATGTTTATATTTTGGGTCAATATTTATACTAACTAAAAAAACTTTTATATATTTTGATGGAGTGTCAAATGTTTTTAACTCTTCTTTCATTTTTTTTAAAGTAGTTTCAGATAAAATTATTTTATTATTTCTAAATAAATGATATTTATTTGTATCAATTATTTTATTTATTTTATCTAATTTTGAATTAACCTTGTCCATATTATATATACTATATATAAAATTAACATTTTATAAAAATTGAATTATTTTTATATTATTTTAGTTATTTTTAAATTAATGACAACTAAAAACTTAAACAAGAAGAATATTGTTATTAATAGTGTTAAGGATATTGAAGCGTTAATTGAGAAGTTAGATGAAGAAGAACAGGGTAAATCACAGTGTGTATTTAGTAATGATTTTGTTTTTGAATATTATGATTGGTATAATGAATCAATTAGAGGGGAAAACATTTTTAAAGCTAATTGGTATATTATTGTTAATCAGCTTACTGCATTTTTTCCTGATATTAAAATAAAAATTTACTATGAAACAGCATCTATAATCCAAACAAAAATATTGGATAAAACATTTTTATCAAGACATGATGTATATATAACAATTGAATATAATAAAACAATATATGATTTGGCATTAGAATATTTTGAAAAAACTAGTCATAATAATAAAACAGCAAGAAACAATGACAATGATAAAAGAATATGTAGTATTCAAGAAACAGATATTTATATGACTTTTAATGAAAAAACAGAGAATTTTGATGTATTTATGGAGAACAGTATTCATAAATTATTATTATTAATTTGTGTATCTAATAATAATTATTATACTATTGCAAAAATTAATTTTTTCAGAAATGATAAAAATAATAAATATATAGCGAGAGACACTAAAATGTTTAATTTTTTAATAGAATTTAAAAAATCAAATGAAAATGATTTTTTAAAAATATTTAAAATATTAGCACCTAAAGACCCAGAAACAGAAGAACCTTTTGAAATTGATGATTTTATAGAATATTTAAATGAAAACCATGATATTGAGATTGAAGATAATATATGTTCTTATGACCAATTAGAAACAATTATTTTTGATTTGAATTCTGATATATCTGATAAATTAGGACAACTTAAAAATATGTTCAGAAAATCAATGAAGATTTTATTTTCTGCATCAGAAGAACTTATTAATTTTGCAAAATTGAATAATATTAAAAAGAAAAACCTTCCAAAATATATTTCTCAATTTGTTACAATACATGGTGAAAATTATAATGATGAAGATGACTTGCTAATATTATATGAAAGATTAAAAATAAAGTTTGAATAAAAATTAATTATTTTATATATATAAAATAACCTAAGGTTTTAATTTAATTATTATTAATGGAAATTAAGCCAATTATTAAGTGGGTAGGGGGAAAAACACAAATTATTGACAAAATTATGGAAAAATTCCCTAGAGAAATTAATAATTATCATGAATTATTTTTAGGTGGTGGGAGTGTATTAATTGCATTATTAGAATCAAATGAATCGAAGATTATTAATATAACTGGTTCTATTAATGCTTATGATATTAATAAAACTTTAATTCATATGTATATAAATATTAGAGATAGACCGTTAGAATTATATCAATATATCAAAAAATTAAAGTATCATTATAATAAAGTAAGTATAACTAATGGAGGCTCTAGAAAACCATTGCATACAAATGAAATAACTTCCAAAGAATCATTTTATTATTGGGTAAGGTATAAATTTAATAAATTAAAAGATAAAACAACATTTAAAGGTTCTGCATTATTTATATTTTTAAATAAAACATGTTTTAGAGGTGTTTATAGAGAAGGACCTAAAGGTTTCAATGTTCCTTTTGGTAATAATAAAAATCCAGAAATTATTAATAAAAAACATATAATAAAACTATCTGAATTGATTAAAAATGTTAATTTTTATCATATGGATTTTGAACAATCATTTAATAATATTCAAAGAACTATTAATATTAATAATCAAAGATTGGATTTCATATATTTAGACCCACCATATGCACCTATTAATTCTACATCATTTGTAGGTTATGTTGCGGATGGATTTAATTTGGATAAACATAAAAAATTATTTGAATTAACAAGAAATATTGCAAATATTGTAAATAAAAACTGCAAGTTTATAATGAGTAATGCAGATACAGAATTTGTTAGGAATGAATTTAAAGATTATAAAATAATAACAATTTTATGTAAAAGGGCAATTAATAGTAAAAATCCAGAATCTAAAGTAAATGAAGTTTTAATTATATCGATTTAAAGTTTTTGCATTATAAATAATTAATAAAATATGTCAACAGCCATCGGTATCGATCTTGGAACAACCTACTCTTGCGTAGGTATCTATCAAAACGGAAAAGTAGAAATTATTGCGAACGACCAAGGTAATCGCACAACGCCTTCTTATGTTGGATTTACAGAGAATGAGCGTTTGATTGGTGATGCGGCTAAAGCAATGGCTGCCCTTAATCCATCAAATACTATTTATGATGTTAAGCGTCTTATTGGTCGTGATTACAATGATAAGGAGCTTCAACAAGACCTTAAGAGTCTTCCGTATAAAATTGTCAATTGCAATGGTAAGCCAAAAGTAGAAGTAGATTTTAAAGGTGAAACAAAGCAATTTACTCCAGAAGAAATTTCTGCAATGATTCTCACTAAGATGAAGGATATTGCAGAGTCTTATCTTGGCAAACCAGTTAAGGATGCTGTTATTACAGTTCCTGCTTACTTTAATGATGCGCAACGCCAAGCCACTAAAGATGCTGGTATTATTGCGGGTCTTAATGTTCTGCGTATCATTAATGAACCAACAGCTGCTGCGATTGCATATGGACTAGATAAAAATCATAAGGATGAAAAATCAGTGCTAATTTACGACTTAGGCGGTGGAACTTTTGACGTAAGTGTGCTAACTATCGACGACGGTGTATTTGAGGTAAAGAGCACTGGAGGAGATACTCATTTAGGTGGTAGTGATATTGATAATATGCTTGTGCAATTCTTAGCGGAAGAATTTTGTAAGAAAAATAAAAAAGATTTAAATACTTTCACTACTAATAAGAAGGCTATTAGTCGTCTTAAGGCAGCTGCTGAACGTGCTAAACGCACTCTTTCATCCTCAGCAACAGCTAGTGTTGAGGTAGATGCACTCTATGAAGGAATTGATTTCTATGTTAATATTACTCGTGCAAAATTAGAAAGCATTTCATCATCATTCTTTAAACGCGCTATGGAACCTCTTGATTTGGCACTTAGTGATGCAAAGATGAGTAAGAGTGATATTCACGAGGTAGTTCTTGTTGGTGGTTCAACCCGTATTCCCAAGATTCAAGAAATGCTATCAACTTACTTTAACGGTAAGGAACTATGCCGTAGTATTAACCCAGATGAGGCAGTTGCTTATGGTGCTGCTGTTCAAGCGGCTATTCTTTCTGGTGTTAAGGATGAAGTTACAGATGGCATGATTCTGCTTGATGTAACACCGCTTTCTCTTGGTGTTGAAACAGCTGGAGGTATGATGACAGTTCTTATTCCACGTGGTTCAACTATTCCTCACAAGAAATCGCAAACATTTAGTACTGCCAGTGACAATCAACCAGGAGTAACGATTCAAGTATATGAAGGCGAACGCACACAGACTTCTCATAATAATAAACTAGGTGAATTTACACTTTCTGGACTTCCGCCGATGCCACGTGGAATGCCACAGATTGAAATTACCTATGATTTAGATGCAAATGGTATTCTTAGTGTTAATGCAGTTGAGAAGAGCACAGGTAAATCACAAAAGATTACCATTAAGAATGAATCTAATCGCCTAAGCAAGGAAGATGTAGAACGTATGGTTGCTGAAGCAGAAAAATTCAAGGATGATGATAATAAGATTAAGGAACGAGTTGAGGCCAAGAATAAACTAGAGGGATACTGCTTCTCAGTGCGTAGTTCCATGCTTGAGGATAAGAAAATGAAGGATGCTCTTGGTTCTGATGCTGATATGGTTGATAAAACAATTAATGATACTTTATCATGGCTTGAAGGAAGTCACGAGAAAGAAGAATATGAAACTAAACAGAAAGAAGTTGAGGGACAACTAATGCCACTAATTCAAAAGGCATACCAGGCTAATATGCCGGCAACACCTCCTGGAGATAATGCAACATCCACCTCTAATACTGCAACAGATGTCGATTAATTAATAGTTATTATTTATAATATATATATATATATATTATGAGTAAATTAAATTATAGTACGGTTAAAAAACCTATAGAAAAGTTTGGAACAACATTTCCTCTTCCTTTAGCGAAAAGACCTACTGACACTGGATATGCATATAGATGGGGTATTAAAACAACAGCTATAAGAAATGCTAATAATGCATCATTTGAAATGCTACCTATTTATAAGCACTCTTCTATGAATATTTTTGTAGATGTATCTGTATGTGACTTATTTACAATGTTATTAGATAAAGATGGTAATGTTATTATTTGGGGTGATGATACACAACCAATTGCAGATGTGATTAGACAAAACATGCCTTCTGATTTAAGAGATGTTGTTGCAATAATGGCTATATCTAAACCAATAGATCGTCTTAGAAATTCTAATAAAAATGGAATTGCAATTGCCATTGTTAATGGAGGAAAACTTGTAATATGGAGCTCTAATCCAAATAATGTAAAGGCTATCAATGATACGCACCCTAATTTATATAACAAACGTTATGTTTCAATGAAAAATTGTGATTTCTGGCGTATTCTTCTTTTAGCAGATGATGGAACTATTACAGATATCCAATATAATGGTATGTATACGGACGGGGAATTCAGTGTCTCTCCTAAAAATAATAATGTAATAGATATGGCATGTACAACTGATACTGCAATTTTAATAAAAGCAGATGGGTCTATAGATTATCTAGAGACTTCATATATACATTCTGGTCAAAATTTTCCACCACCATCATTAAATAATATTAAAAAAATTACATCTATGTCTACACGATATAATGTTTTAGACAATAATGGTACTGTTATTTCATGGGGACGGAATGTTGTTGATACTTCAAATTCACCACCAGTTAAAAATATTTTTCCATTAAATAGTGAAGGATTATATGGTCTTACCAATGATAATAAATTAATTGTTTGGCTAACTAATGATAAAGCATTTATCACATCTTGTCCTCCAAAAGATATACTTATACCAAATGGTATAAATGATGTTATAACTTTAAGCGCGTCTGGTGAATCTCTTTATAATGTGTATGATTTTTATTTATGCGTTTTAACAAAAACTACTATATTAAAACCAACTTTACCACCGTCAATTCTTGAAAAACCTGTAGGTCAAATGCAATTCTATAATATGGATCAATTTACTTATTATCCTGAAGATTATCCAAACAATATTACTTCTTTTGCATATAATTATGATGGATTTTGTGCAATTAGAACAGACAAAACTGTTATATTAAGAGTAACATATAATTTAACTCTATATGATCAGTTCCAAAATATAAATGATGCAGTCGAAGTTTATGCTAGTTTAAATAATTTTATTGTATTAAGAGAAGATGGAACTATAGTTGTAGGTGGCAACAGTGCCAATTCTATTTATGGAATACCAGCTGAATTAAATGTTGATAATCATAAAATAATATCAGTATCATTATGTTTTACTCATGCATTAGCATTAAGAGATGATGGTAAAGTGTTTTCATGGGCTCATAATACTGATTATTATAATACACCTGTGCCTGATATTAGTAATATAACTGCAATTTCAACTTATGATGGATATTCATTAGCATTAGATAATAACGGCAAAGTATATACTTGGGGTAGTGATAGAAACGGTAAAATGAATGTTTCTAATTATACAAATATAAAAAAAATTATGGCGTCAAGTGCTTATTCATTATTATTGGATAATGATGGAGATGTTATAGTTGTAGCTGATTTTAATAATAGAAATATTAAAGCTATTCCATCAGATGCAAAATTTATTACTGATATTAAAGCAGCAGGAGATAAGATTATGGCTATTAAAGAGGATGGTACTTTAATTAGTTGGGGTGCAACAGATTATTTTAAAGAACCATCTAATGTAACTAATGTTTTAGCATTTGGTAACTCACCCTCATTAGAAGGACCAGTCGGTTTATTATTAAAATCATCAATCCCCTTAAATACAACATTTATTACACCACTTGCATTATTAGTAGATAAACCACAATTACCGCCTTCAAGTTTACCTCCAAATACACCTACAAACCCACAATCAAAAACATCATCTGGTTTAAATAAATTAGGTTTAGGTATTGGATTAGGTTTATTAGGTTTAATTATTTTAATTGCTGTTTTAGTTTATTTCTTTGTTATTAAGAAGAAAATGATTATTAATTAATATTTATTATTTATAATATATATATATATATATTATGAGTAAATTAAATTATAGTTTAATAGAAAAAACTATAGAAAAGTTTGATACAACAACATCTGCACCATCAACAACTTCTGCACCATCAACTATTACTATAAATAATGGTGTTTTAACTATTCCTACTAATATAACTTCCATTACAGATAATCAATTTAAGGATAGACTAGATATTACCAGCGTAGTATTTGAATTACCTAGCAGTGTTACTTCTATAGGACGCAATGCATTTAATGGTTGTAGTAATTTGACTACTATAAATATACCAAATAGTGTAACTTATATTGGTTTTGGTGCATTTGGAGATTGTAGTAATTTAATTTCTATAACAATACCAGATAATGTAACTACCATTAATCAATCAACATTTATGGACTGTATTAATTTAACTAAAGTCATACTTGGTAATTATACAAAAACAATATCAGATGGAGCTTTTGAAAATTGTATTAATTTATCTGAAATTCATATTAAATCATCTATTATTTATTTAGCAAATGATACATTCAAATATGTTAAAACAGGAGCAACTGTAATTTTTAATGTATTACCAGTAGGAATAAATGAAGGAGATAATTGGAATGGTTTAATTGTAGGTCGTCCAATTTTTACTATAGAAAATGGTGTATTAACAATCCCTACTAGTGTAACTGTAATTTCAAATGGTCAATTTACATCAAATGATATTAGTACGAGTGCATGGTATGGTAAAACTAGAGAAGATATTACAAGCGTAGTCTTTGAATCACCTAGTAATGTTACTAGTATTGGAGATTATGCATTTAATTTATGTACAAAATTGACTAGTATAAATATACCAGACAGTGTTACTACTATTGGAGGTTTTGCGTTTTATAAATGTGTTGGTTTAACGTCTGTGGGTGTGCCGGGAAGTGTTATTACTATTGGAGGATATGCATTTTATGGTTGTACAAGTTTAACTAATCTAACTTTATCAAATGGTCTTATTACTATTGGAGAGTATGCATTTTTTGATTGTGAAAATTTACCAACTATAAATATACCAAATAGTGTTACTTCAATAGGTAATATAGCATTTGGATGGTGTAGGAAATTGACTACAGCATATATATCAGATAATGTTACTACAATTAACTATCGCGTATTCGAGCAGTGTCGTAATTTATATAAAGTTATACTAGGTAAGAATACAAATAATATAATGAATTATGCATTCGATCATTGTATAAATTTATCTGAAATTCATATAAAATCACCATCTATAACATTAAGTGACAGATTATTTTGTAGTTACGACTGTAATTCCGGACGTCCTTATGGTCCTGCAAAAGGAGCAATTGCATATTTTACGGAATTACCTGCAGGTGTAAAAGAACGCGATAGCTGGAATGGGTTTATAGCACTATTAGAAGGAACAGCATTTCCAGCCCCACCAGCAGCCCCACCAGAAGCC